>SL_3KL_010_SEDDRAFT_10001071_pt1 | contig 24331 bp, 23 predicted proteins | sample SodLakKL_010_SED_2_FD_10381 | JGI IMG/M metagenome (IMG submission 10381) | reverse complement strand
ACCAACTTACCTTTATGAACTCCCTGGACGATCTGGTCGCCCCTGACCACCCGGTTCGCCTGCTGGATGGGCTGATTGACCGTATTATCGAAGAAAACCCGCAGGAGTTTAACCATCTGGCCCCGCAAGACTCCCCGGGGCGGCGTGGCTATTCGGCTGCCGCCCTGATCAAACTCTATATCTATGGATACATCCAGGGCATTAACTCCTCCCGCAAGCTCGAAGTCGAAGCGCAGCGCAACATCGAGGTCATTTGGCTGCTCAGCGGATTGAGCCCATCCTTTAAAACCATTGCCGATTACCGCAAAGACCACTCCGGGCAAATTGCCCGGGTTAACGAACAAGTGGTTCGTTTTTTGAGTGACAATGGATGGATTCAGGGCAAGCGTATTGGTATTGACGGAGCCAAGCTTAAAGCCTACACCAAGTGGGATATGGTGGACGGGCAGAGTCTGGACGCCCGACTGGAACATGCTCACAACCAGCTTGAGGAGTGGCTGACCCGCCTGACGATCAACGATTTGCAGTATGAGCTGGATGAACAGCCCGAGTCTGCCCATGAAGATGGCTTTGCAAGCGAGTCCCGGATCCTCGAAGAGATTACCCGGCTTCGGGAGAAAATCCAGCGACTCGAAGCACTCAAGGAAGAACTGGCCGAAAGCCAGGGCAACCACATCAGCGAGGCAGATCCGCAAGCCCGGCTGATGCGCTCGGCTCAAGGCAGCAAGATGCCAGCCTACAACCTTCAGGCGAGTGTGGACGGGGCTCATAAGATGATCATCATGGGAGCGGCCACTACCGAGCCGACCGATTTTGAGCTGCTTGAGCCGATGTATTGGTCGAGCGTGCACCGCCTTGGCCGCCAGCCCGAAGAGGTGTTGGCCGACTCCGGCTATGCGGATTTGGGTGATATTCAGCGCATTCAAACCGGCACATCGACCCGTTGCTATATCCCGGAAAATGATGCTCCGAAAGCCAATCGCCCCATCACCTTCAGCTATGACGAGCAGGCCGATGAATTTGAGTGTTCGCAGGGCAAGCGGCTGGTTCGGGTCGCCAAAGGCAACTACAACAAAGCCAAAGACGCCTACATTGACCGTTATCGGGGCACCGAATGCGCCCAGTGTGTAGTGGCCAGCGAGTGTACTACCGCTGGCGATGGGGTGCGCACGTTGAGCGTGTTTCATGGGGCTAAATGGCGTGAGCAGTATAGAAAACAACTGGCCAGCCGCTATGGGCGCGAGCGGCTGAGCGAACGCAAAACCTTGGTTGAGCATGTATTTGGCACGTTGCGGTACTGGATGGGGCAAATTCCGCTTAAACTGAGAGGATTGGCCAAGGTACAGACGGAAATTGACATTTACACGGCCGGATATAACATCAAACGATGGAGCGGATTGGCTGCCTTTGACCAACTCATGGATGAGATTACCAACTGGAACCCTGCACCAACTCCCCAACCGGTATAAGTGGGTGGTGCCATCATTTTTAATTGAAAAATTTACCATAAATGACAAATTCCTATTGATCTGTAATTTTCACATAGCCTCTTGAGAGGGGATTCGATTCACCTCAAACAGATTATCCACAAGGCCCGGCCCAATAACACCTGATCTATTTCGATGATGTTCTGAAACGCAGTCCGTCCAGAAGAGTTTCGGGCACATCTTCTTCCTGGGGTGCAACTTTGAGCAGCCAAACAGCACCTGACAACACCAGCAGCCCGGAAAACAGCATCATGGTTTCGCGGATACTGAGAATGTTGAACTCCAGGATCAGTGCGGCAACGGTAACTGAAAACGACTGAGCCAGTGTGAATAAAAGCCATTCCGTGCTGAACACTCGGCCGCGGTAAATATCCGGAGCCCTCCGCTGAAGCAATACCGTGCTGAATACCCAGTTAGATCCTGATGACATGTGAGCTATAGTAACAAACAGCCCCATCAAAAGTACGGATTGAAGGTTGCTGACAACGGCATACATCAAACCGGAAAAAATCATGAACAGGCCGATGGCGCGAATCCACCCGCTCTCTTTAATGAAAAGCCTGCGACCCAGAATAGGGCCGATTCCTGTGCCGATGCCACGTGCAGCATATAAAATACCCAGCCCGATACTGCCCATCATCAGAACGTCCTCAGCCACAATAATCAGCATATAAACCATTGCGCCCATACACATTGTGAACGTTCCCTTCGCTAAAGCCGGCCGCAGTACATCCCGGTTATTATTCAGAAACCGGAAGCCTTCAAAAATTCCCTTCAGCGGATTCCGGTTTTCCCGTTTCTCTTCTTTGCTCATCATCACCTGTGGTATGACAGCCCTGTAAATAAAAATACCGCTTATTCCATACGAAACGGCATTGATCACAAATACAACGTCCGTTCCCAGGTAGGCAGTTGCGAACCCGCCAAGCGCCATTCCGGTAGTAAAAATGATGCTCCAGGATGCCGCCGATAAAATATTGGCAATCACCAGCTCCTGGGGTGTTGTAACATTGGGAATGGATGAAGTTTTGGCCGGTTCAAAAATGGCCGAAAAAACCATCTGTGCAGCTGTGATTACATAGGCCAGCCAGAGCAATTCAACAGTCGTTATCAAAATAAAGCCGAGCACCAGCACACCTCTTGCCACATCGCTCATAATCATCAAATGGCGGCGGTTGAACCTGTCGGTAATAAAACCGGCGATGGGAGATGAAAATGCAAGGCTTAGCATTTTCACAACGATAATCAGCCCGAGAAGCAGTTCAGATCCGCTATATTTCACAACGATAGCATACACGGCAAGAATGCCGAACCAATCACCAAAATTTGATATGATTTGTGCAATCCATAACCGCCGGTAGTTTTGGTTGCCGCGTACAAGGTTTATATATGGTTGTAATTTTTGCTTCACAAAATTAATAGCCGTTCTACAGGCCTTTTATAAATTAGATTTGAATGTTCTTGAAAAGGATTTGACCAGAATAGAGATCAACCAAATTTTTGATTATTTCAATCCTGTACTGCCAAAACCTCCCTCTCCCCTCGTGGTTTCGGGTAGTTTTTCCGTCTCAATGATTTTGGCTTGAAGTACAGGTGCAATGACCATCTGGGCTATTCTATCGCCGTGATTGATGGTGAATGGTTCGTCACTATGGTTAATGGCAAGAACTTTTACCTCGCCCCGGTAGTCTGCATCGATAGTGCCGGGTGTATTGAGCATGGTGATGCCGCTGCGATAGGCAAGCCCGCTTCTCGGGCGGATTTGCGCTTCATATCCTGCCGGAAGTGCCATTTTCAAACCGGTTGGTACGAGTGTCCGTTTTCCCGGAGCCAGTGTGATGGGTTCCGGATTTGCTGCCCTCAAATCCATTCCGGCAGAGTCTTCCGTTTCATATTGAGGCAAAGGCAGGGAACCAAAATGTTCCAGTTTCAAAAAAAAGACCTTAATCGGTTCCTGTCCGTTCATACGATATTAATCTCACTTTAACATTACCAAAAATCACCCGAACGTGGGCTTCAACCGGAATCCTCAGGTCGTCAGTGGAGTACCAGGATTTGAACCGCCCGCGAAATCCGAACGGCCCGTCGATATCGGCTGTACCTTCGCTTAAATAAGTTTCAACCGGTTCATCAAAAGCATCATATTCCCTGTATTCGGTTTCAGACCCACTGCTTGCCTCCACATAACCAAGTTCGTTTTCAATATAAACAGGCATCTTGTAAGGTTCTTCCAATCCGGCAAACATCCGGGAATAAAAGAATATGATATCTCCGCCGCTGGCCGGTTCAAACAGCTCCAGTGTATCGGCCGGTTCACCGTGCTCAAAAAACCGCACTTCCATTTTTTCACGGTCAAATTCAATGAGAGCACTTTCATATTCATCGTCATGAATATCATCCCGCCAAAAAAGATGGCTGAAGGGATATTCTTCGTTGTACTGAAAAATGTTTTCATAGTTTACAATCCGTGTACCGACAAACGGAACCCTGCGGTTTGATCGAATCGTCGTGCGCAGATGGTAAGCCGTTTCACCATTATATGTGGTGTCGGGAAGCAGTTCAACTTCAACCCAGCCGAGCGTAAAAAACGCGTAAGAAACTTCAAATTCAAACACTTCTCTTGCTTCAATCAGCATATCCATGGTGGGCGGGTTGTCTCTTTCGTAGGTAAATTCGGATTGCGCATGAGTACTGTAAACCCCTGAAAATGCAAGATAGAGCGCCAAAATACTACTCAACAAATGCTTCAAAAGCCTCCTCATCATAACCTACTATCATCGCCTCATCCTTAACCAGTACGGGACGTTTAATCATCACCTGGTGTTCGAGAAGCTGTTCAAATAATTCTTTATCAGATAATTCTTGTTTGTTCAACCCCAATTGGCGCCACTTCATTCCTTTTTTGTTAACCAGCACATCCAGGCCAATTCTGTAGGCAAATTCCTCAAGCTCTTCTCTTGTCAGCGGTTCTTTTTTCAGATCATAAAATTCATGTTCAATCTCATTTTCCCTGAGCCATTTAAGAGTATTTCTTATTTTATTGCAGTTTTTGATGCCGTATACTTGAATCATAAAAGTGGTGTATTCTGATTTTGTTTTTAAGCTTCAAAATACAAACTTTTAAGAGCTGTTTTGAAACATTTAAATAAATCTGTGACGTTTACCCGCTGTACCCTGATATAATTTGGTCGTGTTTTGAAAGCATATATTTTCAATATTTTACTCTTTTTTTTGATAGCAAGTTTTTTGACTGCGTGCAGCCAGAGCGGGGATCAGCGAGAATTTGAACAGCAGGCGATTCAAATGCCTGAAGGATATACCCAAACCAACGGCAGAGGAGATATTGTAAACGATAATATTGATCCTGATGACTGGCGCGTGGCTCCGTTTTTCCAGGGAATTGTACAGGTTGACCCTGCATTTCCGAATCCGGTTTTGTCGAACGACAGGGTGACACTCCGGATTTTTATCACCGGCGTGGATGCTGTATCGGGCATACGGGTTTTTTCTCTGTACAACATCAATCAGTTTCGCCCATTGTACGAAGATATGCGATCTCCCATTCCAACCGGTTTACTATCAATCTCATTAAATCCACTTGAAATTGCTCAAACACCCGAAAATCCACAAGGATTATACCGGATCATTGTTGAGGACGGCAGCAGAAATATCATTACTTACGGTGATATAAAAATTGAGTAATGAGAGATTTGGTTTTTTCATCCGGCATTGTCTTTCGGTTTCTGAGGCTCTATCTTTGAATGCTATGCCAAAAGAAAAATTGACGCCTTCAGAAAGTCAGATATTGCGCGAACTGATTTACCCGGAAACGTTTGGACACATTCAGTCGGAAACCGCACTCTCATACGGTGCCATCCGGGATGATCTGATCAAGTTGATCAATCACGGTTATATCGAAGTTTATGACGAAGACTCATCGGCGCCATCACCTTTTTACGATTCCGACAACATCGAACATTTCCTGTTTAAAGCAACAAGATCAGGGCTAAAACAGATTCAGAATTATGGAGTTTGAAAGTAACATAGGCGGTGAAATATATCGGGTTCATCTGAACAGTGACAACTCCAAAGCTTTGGTGAATGATTCGGAGTTTGAGTACAAATTAATAGAACAGAATAACGGAAGAATATTGCTCCGTTCCGGAACCAAAGTTTATAAAATTGATAACATATCGGTGAATGGCCGTCAGGTATCTTTTTCTCTGAACGGATCTTTTTTTGAGGCTACGGTTAAAGACGAACAAGATCTGCTGCTCGAAAAGCTCGGTTTTGAAGATCAGGCGGAGGCTTCTATTGGCAAGCTCGCCGCACCCATGCCCGGAAAAATCCTGGAAATCATGGCTGAAGAAGGACAAAGTGTAGAATTGGGTGATCCGTTGATTATCCTGGAAGCCATGAAAATGGAAAACGAACTGAAAGCAACGGCCGATGGCATCATAAATTCCCTGCATGTAAAACAGGGTGACAATGTGGAAAAAAATCAAATTCTTTTAGAGATAAAACCAAGTGGATAAATTTATAATTGAAGGGCCTGCCCCACTTAAGGGCACCGTTCCAATCAGCGGTTCAAAAAATGCGGCTCTCCCGCTCATGGCTGCTTCATTGCTCGGAGACAGCAAAAGCACCATTCATACCGTACCCCGCCTGAAAGACATCTATACGTTTAACGAAGTGATAAAAGAGACGGGAACCAACGTGCAATTTCTTGAAAAAGACAACCGTCTGGAAATCAACCCGGTAAATCTCAATTCTCTTTTTGCGCCATACGAACTTGTGCGAAAAATGAGAGCTTCGTTTTATATGCTCGGTGCATTGATTGGCCATTCCGGCGAAGCCAAAGTCTCTTTGCCGGGCGGCTGTGCCTGGGGGCCAAGGCCCGTGGATCTGCACTTAAAAGGTTTTGAAACGATGGGGGTAAATATCAGGCTGGACAAAGGTTATGTTTATGCTTCGATGGATAACGCAACTGTTGAAGGCGGTGAATTTACCCTCAACCCAAGCAGTGTTGGGGCTACGATAAACCTGGTACTTGGTGCTGTGAAAAGGGCTAAAAAATTTGTGATAAAAAACGCCGCTAAAGAACCCGATGTGGTTCTGCTCTGCAAGATGCTGAAACAGATGGGAGCGGATATCGAAGGAATCGGGACTGACACGCTTATCATCCAAAAAGTTGACTCACTGCAAGGCGTGGTATTTTCGAACGATCCCGACCGTATCGAAACAGGAACTTTTATGATAGCGGCAGCCCTTCATCCCGAATCGGAAGTAACTCTGGCCGGATGTAAACCCGAAGATCTTGGTGCGTTTCCAAAATCTTTTAAAAAGCTTGGTTTGGATTTCAAAATTGATGATTCGAACATTCACATCAAATCAAATCCGGATATTCGGCCTGTTTCCGTAACAACAAAAATATATCCCGGCTTCCCGACAGACTTGCAGGCACAATGGGCAACCCTGATGACGCAAGCCCACGGAACAAGTGTAATTACCGACACGGTATATTTCGACCGTTTCAGCTATGTGCCTGAACTGAACCGGCTTGGCGCAAACCTGAAAGTGGAAAAAAACAGGGTCACAGTTCACGGTAAAACACCATTGACAGGAGCGTCTGTGATGAGTACCGATCTGAGAGCCAGTGTAAGCCTGGTGTTGGCCGCACTGGTTGCAGAGGGAACTTCAGAAATATTGAGAGTTTACCACCTTGACCGCGGTTATGAACAGCTTGAGAAAAAACTGAACCGTGCCGGAGCTTCCATCACCAGAATGCCTCAGTAATTTGGCAAAATTTCATTTGATTGCTGACGTTCAGAAGAATACAATAGATTGAAGAATTTCATCGAGAGAAAATCCTTAACAGGAAGTACATTACGGATAAAAACGATTCGGACAATCGGCATTGTTATCTATCTACAATGTACAAACATGTGTGAAGCAAATCGTTAAAAGTTTAATATGATTCAATATTTAATTATTGCGTAACTTTATACTATATTAGTTCAATATGTTTTTTGTGTGAAGACTGAACAATTTATGATACTGAAATTAATAAATATCAATAGCTTAATTGCATTGATTGACCATTTTTTACTTACTCTGATGGCGCTTTTTTGTCGCAGGCAGTGCTTTGACAGTACAAATGCCAGAGGTATTCACACAGCCAAAATTTTTATTAACAAGAATTCTAACAATACAGTAACCCGCTTGGCTGCTATTGAAACAACCGCCCCAAAAAACTTTTTTATATCGAACCGGATGGATCATTTCTTTATGGCTCTGATAAAAACAGCCGGCGACTTGCTGACGAAATTCCCTTTTTTACATGAAGAATCAAATAATTATACATTCTTCCGGAAAACAGACTCGTGTTGCACTATTAGAGAACAGAGAGCTTGCCCAACTTTTCATAGAATCGGAGGATAATCAACGCACAGTTGGTGACATATACATAGCAAGAGTGCACAAGGTGATGAGCGGCATACGTGCTGCTTTTATTGATGTTGGGATGGACAAAGACGCTTTTCTTCACTTTTCTGATGCCGGAGACCATCTTGGCTCCTATATCATGATGCTGAACGGAGAAAAAAGCATCCCCTCTTCAGCCAAAGAAGAACTGAAAAATTTCAACAAATTATCAAACAACGAGAAGCAGATTCTTGCTGGTAAAATGCTGAAGAATAATCAGAATCTGCTGGTGCAAATTGTAAAAGAGCCCATCGGTTCCAAAGGGCCCCGCGTATCGACTGACATTACCATTGCAGGCCGTTTCCTGGTTCTGATTCCCATGGGTGAATACATTGCCATCTCGAAAAAAATTACGAACGGACGCGAACGCCGCCGGCTCAAGAGCACTGTAGGAAGTATGCTCCCCGAAGGCTTTGGCGTGATTGTGAGAACCGTTGCCCAAAAGCAAAACAAAGAGGCAATCGAAGAAGATATGCGCACGGTTTTAAAAAAGTGGGAGCGGATTCTGAACAAACTTGAAACAGCAAAGCCCCCGGCCCTGCTTTACAAGGATCTGGACATCACCGAAAGCCTAATCCGCGACCTGTTTGCGAAACAGTATGACCGGGTGCTGATTGACGATTATCAGCTTTATAAATCTATCAAAAGCTATGTGTCGCTCATTGCCCCGAAAATGCTGCCTGCGGTACAGCTCTATAAAGGAAAAGATCACATCTTCGATCATGTAAATATCGGCCACGATGTAAATTCCATCTTCAGCCCGAGGGTGCGGATGCCATCCGGCGGTTACCTGATCTTTGAACAGACCGAAGCGATGTATGTGGTGGATGTGAACTCCGGACCCTATGCAGCTAAAGAAAAACAGGAAGATAATTCCCTGAAAACCAATCTTGAAGCAGCCCGAGAAATTGCCAAACAGTTACGGCTTAGGGATATCGGCGGGATTATCGTTGTGGATTTTATTGATCTGCGCGATAATAAAAACCGCAAGAAAATTTATGATGAGCTGAAAAAAGAATTCAAAAAAGATCAGGCTAAAACCAATGTCATTGGCATGAGTGATTTTGGGCTCGTGCAGATTACCCGCCAGCGGATCAGGCCCAGTGTCGTCAATTCAGTATCGAAAGTATGCCCCATGTGCGGAGGTTCAGGCAGTGTGGTTAGCCAGGATACCATTATTACAGACATCGAAAGCTGGATCAGCAAATTTAAATACAGCACAGATTACCGCGCTGTAGATATTTACGTGAATCCTTATTTAAGATCGTATATTTGCAAGGGATTTTTCAATCTTCGCCTGCGGTGGACTATGAAATACAAGCTCAGGATTACTTTTGTGTCTGATGAAACCATCTCTCTGAATGAATTTAAAGCCACACTTGCCGGTTCTGAACTCGAAATAACCGATGTGGTTTTACAGGGACAGTCGCTTGATGAAATGCTGAAAGTTCATCAGGAGCAGCATGAAGAGATAGAACTGGATAAGAGAGATAATGAAAATCTTGAGATCTACTCCAAATCCGACCAAAACGATAACGGTTCATCAAAGCCAAAACGGCCAAAGCGCCCTAAACGCCCTCAAACTCAAACCCATTAATATTTCGAGTTAATTTAATACCCGGATACAGGGAAGATTGATTATGACACATTTAAAAAATTTACACGCCACAACGGTTGTTGGCGTTATCCATAACGGAAATGCAGCTATTGGAAGCGACGGCCAGGCTACCATGGATAAAACCGTCATGAAATCCACAGTAAAAAAAGTTCGCAAGCTGCAAAATGGAAGTGTACTTGCCGGATTCGCCGGTTCTACAGCCGATGCTTTTACACTCTTCGAAAAGTTTGAAGAGAAACTGAATTCATATAACGGAAACCTGCAGCGAGCCGCTGTTGAACTTGCCAAAGAATGGCGAAAAGATAAATTTCTGCAAAAACTTGAAGCCCTTCTTATTGTAATGGACCGTAAAACACAGCTTTTAATCTCAGGGCAGGGTGATGTGATTGAGCCCGACGATCAGATCTTGGCGATTGGCAGCGGAGGCTCTTTTGCTCTCGCGGCTGCACGTGCATTAAAAGAAAATGCATCACAACTGACAGCCAAAGATATCGTTGAAAAGTCCCTGAACTATGCAGCCGATATCTGCATTTATACAAATCAAAATTTGACCATTTTAGAAATTGATTAGCAGCACCATGAAACAAATAACTGAAAATAACCTTACACCGCGGCAAATTGTCGCAGAGCTTGATAAATATATAATAGGCCAGAAAGAAGCCAAACGCTCTGTTTCAATTGCCCTTAGAAATCGCTGGAGACGGCTGAAATCAGATCCTGAAATCCGGGAAGAAATTGTACCGAACAACATTTTGATGATCGGCCCAACCGGTGTTGGTAAAACCGAAATTGCACGGCGCCTTGCCAAACTTTCCGGCGCACCCTTTATAAAAGTGGAGGCCACTAAATTTACGGAAGTTGGTTATGTAGGCCGTGATGTGGAATCGATGATACGCGACCTGTCCGACCTTGCCTTAAATATGGTGAAGATGGAAATGCAGGAACGGGTAAAAGAAAAAGCTGCGACTATCGTGGAAGAAAAAATTCTTGATATTTTAATTCCTCCCGTACGCAAAAAAAGCCCAAGCAACAGCTCGGTTTCCAGTACGGAAGTGGGATTTGATCCCGAAACGGCCTCCGATGCCGAGCTTAACGAACGAACCCGTGAACGTTTCCGCGAAAAACTGAAAAACGGTGAATTAGAAGACCGAAACATCGAAATTGAAGTAGCAAACAAAAAAACTCCGATGATGCAGGTATTTGGCCCACAGGGAATGGAAGAGATGGGCGTGAACCTGCAGGATATGCTCGGAAACCTGACCCGTGGCGGCAGAAAAAACAAACGGACTCTGCCAATCAATGAAGCGAGGGAAATTCTGATTGAACAGGAGTCGGAAAGACTGATAGACCACGAAGCAGCCGTACAGGAAGCCCTGGACCGTGTTCAAAATCAGGGAATTGTTTTTATTGATGAGATCGATAAGGTTGCTGGAAGCACCACAGGAAATAAAGGCAGCGGCGGAGCTGATGTAAGCAGGCAGGGTGTTCAGCGCGACCTGCTCCCCATTGTTGAAGGCAGCACGGTAAGTACAAAACACGGAATTGTAAAAACCGACCATATCCTGTTTATTGGTTCCGGTGCTTTCCATGCCACCAAACCATCCGACCTGATACCCGAACTGCAGGGCCGGTTCCCCATCCGTGTTGAGCTCGACTCCTTGACAGAAGCCGATTTTTATGACATTCTCACTCAGCCAAAAAATGCGCTCACCAAGCAGTACCAGGCTATGCTTAAATCTGAAGGTGTTTCTGTTAAATTCACAGATGATGCCGTTCTCCAGATCGCAAAAATTGCCGCCGAAGTGAACCAGGAAGTGGAAAATATCGGTGCCAGAAGGCTGCAGACCATACTTTCATCCCTGCTTGAGGAGCTTCTGTTTGCTGTTCCGGACGATATTGGTACCGGCGAAATTACCATCGACGAATCTTACGTTCATAAACAACTGGACGGGCTTGTAAAGAATAAAGACCTGAGCCATTACATACTTTAACAGAAATATCCAGGGGCCTGTGAAACGTTTGCCTCAAATTACTGTTATAATTTTAAAAATTGGTATTTTGGAAGTGCAATTAGTATAATCTTTAATGCCTGATTCTCGTTAACTGAGAAACTTCATAATAAAACTAAAATGTCTGTGAAGAAATTTATTGCCCCACAACTTGCAATCCTCTTAATTCTCTCTGCTGTTTGGCTGGCCGGTATAGATAATGTTGTAGTAAAAAGCGGTTACCATCAGGACAACCTGCATAAATATCTTCAGGTACAGCGCAGAGTCATCGATAATTACTTTGGCGAAACTGACATCAGTAAGCTTTATAATAAAAGCATTTACGCTATTGTAAAAAAACTAAATGACCCGGATCTGGAACTTGAAGGAACACCTCTCGATACAACCAAAAAAGTTGAACCGCGAAACCTTCGCGATTCATTCAACAAATATGAAGAGGCTTACCTATATGTAGCCAACAACTTCCCTGATGTTGACATGTCCAAAGTTGTTGAGGCATCAATCAAAGAAATGCTTTCTACGCTTGATCCGCATTCTGTTTATATAGAACCGGATGACAGTGAACGGATTCAGGAAGAGTTTGCGGGCAAATTCCAGGGAATAGGCATTCAATTCAATATTATTCAGGATACAATCACAGTCATCACACCCATATCGGGCGGGCCCAGCGATCAGCTTGGAATTATGTCCGGCGACAGAATTATTTCCATCAACGATACCAGCGCCGTTGGTTATACCAATGAGCAGGTTGTGAGACGGCTCCGTGGGGAAAAAGGAACTACAGTTGATGTGGAGATTCTGAGGCCAAGAAATCCAAATACATTAAATTTTACGATTGTCCGCGACGACATACCCATTACCACGATCGACACTCATTACATGCTCGATGAGAAGACCGGTTACATCAAAATTAACCGGTTTGCCGCAACCACTCACGAAGAGTTTCTGGCTTCTGCAAGCGAGCTTAAAGAGCTGGGGATGGAACGGTTTGTACTTGACCTGAGAAATAATCCCGGCGGATATTTAAGCCAGGCTATTGCCATTTCGGAAGAATTCTTCCCGAGAAATACCAAACTTGTGTTCACACAAAGCAGGCATTCGAGATTTGACTCTGAAGTATTTTCACGCAAAGATGGAGAATTAAAGGATATTCCTGTAATTGTACTGGTGAATGAAGGATCAGCATCCGCAAGTGAAATTGTGAGTGGAGCCATTCAGGACCACGACAGAGGGCTGATTGTAGGACGCCGGACATTCGGTAAAGGCCTTGTTCAGCAGCAGTATGAACTAATTGATAAGAGCAATATCCGTGTAACCATTTCGCGATACTACACACCATCCGGCCGCTTGATTCAAAAACCATTTGATGGCAGTTCAGAAGATTATGCTTTTGAGTTCAGGCATCGCACCACTGATGCGGTGATGGATGTAAATGAGTTCAAAGATCAGGTACCTGATTCACTCCGCTACAAGACTACTGCCGGGCGTGATGTATTCGGCGGCGGCGGAATTGTCCCGGATATCATTGTTCAGGAAGATATGACTACTTCTCCCTACCTGTTCAATTTTATGCTCGTTAACCGTGTGGACTTCGATTTCGTCAGGGAATATCTTGATGAAATGGGTGATGAATTCAGAGCTGAATGGGAGGATAATTTTGAACATTATCGGTCTGATTTTGTTTTCAGTGATGCAGCTCAGCAGATGTTCATGGACAGAATGAAAGATCAGGGCCTGGTGCTTTCTGATGATGTGGATGAACCGACCATCGAAGACAATAAGCTTCTGATAACCCAGGAACAGTATGACGAACTGATCTGGATGAATTTCGGGCGAATGAAAGCCGAACTGGCACGCCAGGTTTGGGGATCCGAGTACTTCTATCCCGTCATTAACGACTACCTGAATGATACCCTCAAAGAAGCAATGGATTTATGGGATGTTGCGCAAGAGCTTGAAATGTACGCACAAAAACAGGCCGAAGCACGATCGGATTAATTTCCTGTAAGTCTCATCACTAATTTTTTTTAAAAAATGAACTTCTAAGAGCCGGATATTCTCCGGCTCTTTTTTTTGTGCTATTAATATATCTGATAGTTCATAAGTTACTGGCACATGCGCCTGTGCTGAGCGGAGTCGAATGTATCCGCTTGTGCTCAGTTGCTCGCCCAAATTTTTCAAGAGCATCAACTTTTCAAAAACAATCGGTTTTTGAAACGATCTGTCATTAAAACTGCTGCCGTTTCGGTGCGAAGCCGATTTTTTCCCAGAGAATAAGGAACAGCCGAAATTTCCCGGAGCAATTCCCTCTCCTTTTCAGAAAATCCTCCTTCAGGGCCTACAATCAGCAACAATTTTTCCTGCTTTATCTCTGTAAAATCGTTTTCGGATTGACGAATCTCATCAGCCAGAATCACAGGTACGTCCCGGTTTATTCCTTTCAATACTTCACTTAACGATTGTGCCATCCGTACAGGCGGAAGATAGTACCTGAGTGATTGTTTCATAGCAGAAAGTGCGGCAGCCTGCAACCGGTCTGTCCGGATATTCTGTTTCTGGCTGTGTTCTCCCCGAAATACAATGATCTCATCCACACCCAATTCCGTTGCCTTTTCGATGGCAAATTCAAGCCGGTCCCGTTTTTTAATCAAACCAATACACAAAGTTATATAGGGCCACGCTCTCTCTTCAGTTACCAGTTCATCAGATTTTACGACAACCTGATTTTTGTTGATCTGTTCGATAATTCCGGTGAATTTCCTGCCATTCCCGTCAGTTATGTGAATTTTATCACCGGCAGAATTTCTAAGCACTTTCGAAATATGCATTGCTTCCTGTCCGGTTATAAAAATATCCGGCAGATGAATGTTCTCCGGTGGCGTATAGAAAAGGTTCATGGCTACGTCAGCTTCAGATCAACTCCCGGCCTGAAGGATGTTTTGCCTGTTCTCAGCATCTCTTTTACGTAGGGCTGGCAAAGTTTGCAGTTTGTACTACTGATTTTTTCAGCCTGCAGTTCCTGTATATCATGGTATCCTTTTTCTTCTGCAATTTCTTTGATTTGACGAAAAGAGATGTTGTGACAAATACAGCGGTCAACCGGCATAATCAGGATTGCTTAAAATGTTTTCCGAGTTTCAGGCCCTGTCCCTGGTAGTTGCTTTTAATTGAACTGCCGTAAATAAACTCCGGGATTTCTGTGTTGGGTTCAAACTTCATGCTGCAAAAGGTTTGGCCGTGTTCAATTAAAAACGGTACGTCGTGAGAGCGCACTTCCAGCACAGCCCTGGCGCCTTTATCCTCCACCGAGCCGCCGAATCCGCTGTCAAAAAATCCGGCGTAGTGGGTTCGCAATTCTCCCGATCCGGTGTCATAAGCAATCATTTCTGCGGCAAGGTGTTTAGGAATTCGACAGCGTTCTTTCGAGGCAAAAATGTAGAAGGCCTCCGGCTCCAGGATCAGATGGTCATCGCTCCTTGCATAAATGGGCTCCCAGAAATCCGTGATTTCATAATGATTGATGTTGTCCAGGTCAATCAAATCGCGATGTTTTTTTGCTTTGTATCCCAAAATATCCTGTTCATCTCCCTGGAGGTTCACGCTGAGAAACAGCCCGTTGTTTACATTCATCTCCTCCATTTTCAGGGGTTCGCCACTCTCATCAAAAAGCAGCGGATCACTGCCGTGCGTTCGCAAAATATCCTGATCGGACAACACTGTGTGGCCATGGCGAATACGAAGCTGATTGAGCCTGTGCCCGGTTCTGACTTTGATTGGGAACGATTTGGGAACCACTTCCAGGTACAATTTTCCCTTGTATGCCTGGTCTATTTCCTCAAAACGGTGTGAGTAGTCGGTGATGACACGCGTAAAAATATCGAGGCGGCCGGTGGTGCTTTTCGGATTGGCTTTGGCCGTCAGGTTTTCTTCAGAAATAAATCGTATTTCCTCGTCATTCGAACCGTTAAAAAGATTTTTCTGCGGAGAAAAACGGGATACCGGAAGCTTCAGCTCTTCCAGCAGCGGAATAATGTAAACGCAGTTGGGCTCCAGAACCGCTCCATCTTCAATTGAAAAGGTGTATTGATGGAGCTTGTCGATTTTTTGTTGAACGGTTTCATTCTCAGGCAAAAAGCTGCTTCGAACACGGTATGCATGAGTACCGAGGCGAAGGTCAATGGAATTAGGCTGATATTGGTTCTCCTCAATGGGATGATCTTCGGAGCCGCTTATAATTCCGTTTTTTTCCAGTATTTTCAGTTTTTGAACGGGCAGAATACCCTTGGTTCGCAAGGTCACTTCGCTAATGCTTTTGGCCATAGTCATTATAAATTTAACTGCTTTGCGAAGTTAAGAATTTAAATAGAGTTCTCCCACATTGATATGGAATGCTAAGAGTAATTTCTTGTCAATCCAGCCTTTTCAATTTTTTGATAAAGCTCTCACTCAATTCGCGCATTTCCTGCTTGTCATCATCAGAAAGTTTGTTGTCGTACATATTCACCATAAAATTGATGCGTCCGATCTTATTCAGCGTATCGCGTTGCTTGTCTACAAAATTCCAGAAAAGGTAGTTGAATGGACACGCTTTTTCACCCGTCTTTTTTGTAACGCTGTATTCGCAATTTTTACAATAATCACTCATTTTGTTGATGTAGTTCCCGCTCGAAACATACGGTTTTGATGCAAGCACACCCCCATCGGCATACGTGCTCATCCCCAACACATTCGGCAGTTCCACCCATTCGTAGGCATCGGCGTATGCAAGCAAAAACCATCGGTTTAATTCCCGCGGATCCGTTTCAGTCAGATTGCTGAAATTGCTCAAAATCATCAGCCTCTGTATATGATGAGAATACGCCTCCTCAATCACCGGCTGCAGGCTCTGTTGCATACATTTCATAGCAGTGTCGCCTGTCCAAAACATTTCAGGAAGTTTTTCACGGAACCCAAAATGGTTGGCCTTACGAACCTCCGGCATCATGGCTTCGTAGTAAATCCGGATATATTCACGCCAACCAATAATCTGCCTGATGAATCCCTCAACTGAATTTAACCTCGCCTCTCCTTTTTCGTAAGCATCCATTACTGCATCACAAACCTCACCCGGAAGCAACAATCCATTATTCAGATAGATGGATAACTGTGAATGAAAAAGTTTGTGGTTCCCTGTTTTCAAGGCATCCTCATATGGGCCAAACTCATCCAGGCGTTCTTCAATAAATTGACGCAGAAGCTGAAGTGCCTGTTTCCTGGTTACGGCATATCCAAAATTCTTCATCTTACCAAAACTGTCCGGAAAGTACTCTTCCACCATTTCCATCACCTCAGTGGTAATATCATCCGGCTGAAAAGTTTTGATCTCCGGAACGGGATGGCCATCGGGCAGGGATTCACGGTTTTGATCGTCATAATTCCACTCACCTCCTTCCGGTTCTTTTCCGTTCATCAGGTACCCGGTATTTCTTCTCATTTCACGGTAAAAATATTCCATTCGATAGCCGGGTTTAATTTTATCAATCCACTGATCTGCATCAGCCAGAAAAAAACCATTGGGTATTTCTTTGACACTGCCATTGCGTTCACTTTTCACTTTTTCAAGCCTTTGCCGGGAATCCCATTCCGAAGGAGTCATGTAATACAGTGTTCCGTCATAATCATTCATAATCTCTATTAAGCCGTCATCAAAATGGGCATTCGATGAGTGATATAGAACATCAAACCCATTTTCGGCGCATTCAAGTGCAAAGTGTCTCATGGAGCTGAGCACATACACCGCTTTAATTTTGTGATGAGGAACTTCTTCTCCCTTTTTTCGGCTCTCAATGAAAATCAGAAGAGGTTTTTCCCGGGTAACCCATTCCGGCCAGGCATCAAGGTTTAACTGGTCGTGCAAAACAAATATTGCTTTTTTGAATTTATTGAGATAAGGTTTTTCCAGTTTTTCGTCAATCTGTTTTAAAAAAGGCCTTGGCATGTTTACTTTCCTTCGGTTGGATGATTTTTCACTCAACAATTCTAAATCTCAAAATCACGTTCCATTTTTATGAAAAAGAAAAGACAGCCGATCATCGGTGTGATGGGGCCCGGAAATCCCGGCAAGCCTGAAATTGTTGAATTTGCCGAAAATCTTGGAAGAAAAATTGCCGAACAGAAATGGATTCTGCTAACCGGCGGACGAAAAGCCGGTGTGATGGATGCCGCATCGAAAGGGGCATTTGAAGCGGGAGGAACAGTTTTGGGAATTTTACCGGATGAGAACCGCAATAGAATGTCAGAATATGTTACGATACCGATTTTAACCGGCATGGGCCATGCCCGGAATGTGATGAATATTCTCACTACTGATGTTATTGTGATTTGCGGAATGGGAGCCGGAACCGCATCTGAAGCGGCTCTAGCTATTAAAAACAGCACCCCTGTGATCTTCTCGATGGTTTATGAAGTATCGCTTTCACATTTTGCTGAACTAACAGGAAAAGATCTTCTCATCGCAGAATCTGTGGATGAAGTTATTCAGTGTATTCGTGATATTCTGATTTCGTGTCAACTTTAGAATGTCGATTATGTAAGACTTCCGAAGTCTATATCGAATATGCTTCAAGATTTGCCGTATAAAATCGTCCAATCTTTCATAGAATCCAGAAAGATTTCGAAAGCCTTTGGTGCAAACCTGCCAAACAATCATTGAGATGACATCAAAATATTCTGAGCTCAATTCACTCAAAATATTTTTTCCAGTCTTGACTATTATTCAAATTACTATTACTTTAGTACTAAATTATTAATAAAATATCATTGACATGCGAAAACCACTAAGCCCGCTTGGAGAAACAGAAATGGAAATTCTCAACCATGTTTGGGAGCTTGGTGAAGCTTCTGTATCAGACGTGAGGGAGAGAATCCTGGAATACCGCGACATTGCCTACACAACCGTGATGACGGTTATGAAAAACCTGGCTGATAAGAAGTATCTGAAGTACAGGCAAGAAGGGTTAAGCTATATTTACAGTGCGGCGGTCAGCCCCGAAAATGTTCGCTACAGCCTGGTTGACCGCCTGGTGGACAAAGTATTTAAAGGCTCCCCGACCGACCTGGTGCAAACGCTGGTTCAGAGCGAAAACCTGACCGAAGAGGAACGGCGTGAGATTAAAAAGATCATCAAAAAGCTTGAAGATTAATTATGGATTCCCTCGTTATCCAAATTGCCTCTTACACCGAACAGGCACTGAACTTTACCTGGCTTCCCCTGCTGATCTGGACCCTGATCGGTGTTCCTGCCTGGTTTTTTCTCCGGATGGCAAAAAATGTTCATCCTCAATATCACTATCACGGCCGTCTTGCACTGATATTTGCATTGCCCGCAGGCATCATATTTCTTGGGCTGCTTCAGGCAGCAGAATCTCTTTTCTTCCCCGAAGCGCCTGCACAAACCATGAAATTTGTTACAATTACCGCACCCATTGAGATCGGGGTAACTGCATCGGAGCCGTCGGCCTCAATTGCCTTGGCTGAATATTTTTATGCAATGACGGCAGTACTTTTTTTCTCCGGCATTCTCTATTTAATGACTCGTTTCCTCGCTCAGTGGATTCAGATCAGCCGTTTGAAAAGAACACTCACTTTTTTACCCATCAGCCAATCATTTAAACTCGACACGGCAAACCAAAAACTTGCGGCGGCTCACCCGAGAACAATCCGGCTGGCATTTTTAGATGATGAGGTTGTGCCCGTTACATTCGGTTTTCGTGAGCCGGTTATCCTGCTGCCGGCATCACTCCGGCATGACAGCGGCAAATGCAACCTGGCAATCCGCCACGAACTTGTACACATTCTCTACAAAGATTTTATCACACATGCAGGTGTCTTGGTTACACAAATGCTTTTCTGGTTTCATCCGCTCATCCATCAGCTAAAAAAAGAGCTGGTCGATTTCCGTGAAATGCGCTGCGACAGCCTGGTGCTTTCGGAGGACGGAGTGTCGAGAAAGAAATATGCCTCCCTCCTGCTCGAACTGCTGCCGATGCCTGTGGTGAACAAAGAACTTTCCGTAAATATGGCTCAGGAAACATCAAACCTGAAAAAGAGGATTCAAATGATTGCACAACAAAACCTAAGCAAACCGATTCCCAAAAAATCGAGCCTGGCCATATTCGGAGCCATCATTCTCTGCACAGCCATCGCCATGGCGTGCACGGATATGCAAACGCAGGATGTGTTCGATAATGAAGAATTAGACCTGATGACAAATGTAGATGTTAATGGTGAACGCGGTTATCATCAGATTTTGATTTTCCTGGGAGATGAAGATCAGGCAAATCGTCACATGAATGCCTTAGATCAATTGATTGAACAAGATCCCGGCCATATCATATCCATTAATGTGCTGAATAATGAACCGGCCATAGAAAAATATGGCGAAAGAGGGTCAAAAGGTGTCATTGAAATAAACACTTCTATCTTCCCGGAGGCTTATAATGCAGTGCTTAAGACACTCGGCATGGAATCACAAGATCAATCAGAACTTTGGTATGAGGAGCCTGCACCAGTTAGGATTAATGTTGATCAGATGCCTGAATTAATTGGCGGAATTGAAGCACTCCAAAGAGAAATTCGTTACCCAGAGATGGCCAGGCAAGCTGGTATCGAAGGAAGAGTGTTTGTTCAGTTTATTGTTGATCAAGAGGGCAATGTGGAATTACCTACTATCATCCGGGGAATTGGCGGCGGAGCTGATGAGGAGGTTCTACGGGTAATAAGTCAGGCCAAGTTTAAACCGGCTATCTCTGAGGGACGACCTGTACGTGTAAAGTATTCCTTACCAGTAACATTTCGCTTACCTGAAAAAGAAAGAGATGAAAGCACACAATCCGAATCAGTAAATTCATTGCCAGATAATTTAAAAGATGCTATCAATGTGATCGGATATATGCCTTTAGATTAAAAACGAATCTTGATCAAAAACCTAAAGCTGAGCCATAGCTTTATGGAAACGGGCGGAATTCACTTTGTGGGTTCCGCTTTTTTTGTTTTATTTGGCTTACTTAAAAAAAAAATCTTAATCAATGTGCAACCTCAACAAATTTTGTTCGTATTATGTTAATAATATCCACATTGAAAAGTAAGAAGGAACATCTACATGCCAGCCAAGCTCAGAAAATCACGTGTTAACAAAATGGTTGCCGGTGTATGCGGCGGTATCGGTGAATATTTAAACTGGGATCCCACGATCGTCAGAATTATTTTTTTGATACTTATTTTCTCCTCTTTTGGAACCATGGTTTTGATTTATTTTATTCTGGCACTGATTATGCCCGATTAAATTTTCATCACCTATTTGGAATAATCGTTTTTGCTCTCCATATTTCCTTCTGAAAAATCAGGCCTTCATTGCTTTAACACACAACTGCATCCGGACGCACTGATTTGACCGGGGATTTATCTAATTGTTTTTTATGAAAATTGCTATTGTAGGTGAGAAAGAAAGAGCCAAAGCCTGGGAAAAGCATCTTCGCAAACTTTCCATTGTAAATGAAGTTATTATCACAGGATCACTATCAGATCTTGATATTCATTCCGTGCTTCTGATTGATGATTCGGATAATAATCTTCAGCATCTTCTTCAGTCCATTAAAAGCGGCTATCATACCTATCTGATTTCAAAACTGCCCACCCATTTGCCACTTCTCGAAAAGATATTTCATGCATCTGAGGAGGCTGAAGTACAGGTGCAATTTTCGCATTGGCCATCTATGACTGAATCCATGAACTGGATTCGTCAGCAAATTGACAAAACCGATTTGATTCAAATCAAAAAAGAAACCGTACCCGTAAATTACCGCTTTGTTGACAGGACCGAATTTGACCATGACTGGGTTGATGAACTTGCTCTCATCATAAAATGGATGGGAGGTAATGTGCATCGTTATGAGGTAAAACCCATCATTCTGGATTCATTATATCTCGGTTTGAATCTGACACTCAGATTCGAGAACGCTGCCGTAGCATCTATTCAATATTTGGGTTCGGCCGACAGAGAAGTTCATCAGCGAATATTTTCAGCAAGAACTGCATTGGCCGACTGTGATGTAATTAAACACAGCGTTCGCCTGCACACGTTAAGTGAGCTCAAACAGCTAACCGTAAGAAAGAAAACATTTGACCCTGTCGATACTGCGGAATGGTCTGTGGTACAATTTATTAAATCGATCCAGCTAAAACAGCCCACACTATTTTCACCGTATGATGCTCTGCAAACAGCAAAATCCGCAGATCAAATTAAACGGCTGATGGATAAAAATACCTGACCTTTTCTTCAACCTTTCAGTTTCAGCATCTTAAAAATCGTTTTCAGTTTTTTGCGCCCCATCAGGCTGTCTATAAAATTAAACTGTCCGCCCGAGAGTTTTTCCCCACCGTCGATGGTAACCGTCTCACCCGTGATGTAAGGAGCCAGGTCGCTCATCAGGAAAGCGGCCAGGTTGGCGAGTTCTTCGTGGTCACCGTATCGTCCGGCCGGGATTTTTTCGAGGTACTTCTTCTCGAACTTTTTGGTTGGAAAGAGGCGCGTCCACGCTCCTTCGGTCGGGAATGGCCCCGGTGCGATAGCATTTACTCGAATGCCATAAGTTCCCCACTCGTAGGCAAGGGAGCGGGTCATCGCCAGCACACCTGCTTTGCTGCACGCCGAAGGCAGCACAAATGCCGATCCGGCATCCTCAGCGTAAGTAGTAACGATATTGAGGATGTTCCCTTTCTGTTTTTGTTTGATGAGATAATTTCCAAAATGGTGTGTGCAGTTAAAACTGCCATGCAGGACGATGTCGACGATCGCCTTAAATCCACCGGGCGAAAGATCCTCCGAAGCGCTCAGGAAGTTCCCCGCAGCGTTATTCACCAGACCGGCCAGTTTTCCAAAATCGTTGATGATAGAATCGAACATCTCTCCCACCTTCTCATACTCCCGCACATCCACGGAGTACCATCGCACATCGGTTCCAAACTCCTTCAGCTCATCGGTCGCTTTCTCCAGTTTCTTCTCCGTGCGTCCGCAGATGGCGATATCCGCCCCCAGTTCCGCAAATTTCTTTGCCATGGAAAGCCCGAGGCCACTACCGCCGCCGGTGATGAGGATAACTTTGTTTTTGAGAGTGTCTTCTTTGAACATGGGTTTTGATTATTTGTTTTAGAATTAAATTTGAAGCTGGGGCGATAAAGTCCCCTCTTGAGAGGGGAAAAGTGCAGGCAAAGAGGCGAAGCCTGCTTTGCCAAGCGAGGGGTGTGTTCGTGGTAGAGTCATAGCCATGACCAACACACCCCTGAGTTTCTGAAGCAGCGCTTTGCGCTCTTCTTCGACTCTGTCCCCTCTCGAGAGGGGATTTTTCAAGCCCTTCTCAAGACTCACTACTCAATACCTGCTACTCAATACTCACGACTATGCCTTCTCAAAAATTCCCGCAGCTCCCATACCACCACCAATACACATCGTCACCATCCCAAATTGTTTATCGAGGCGGTGGAGGTCGTGGATGATCTGAGTGGTGAGTTTGGCGCCGGTGCAGCCGAGCGGGTGGCCCATCGCAATTGCCCCGCCGTTGATGTTTACTTTATCAGAATCGAGTCCTGTTTCACGGATAACCGCCAGCGCCTGCACGGCGAATGCTTCGTTCAGTTCGATCAGGTCGATGTTATCCAGACTCAAGTCGGTCTGTTTCAGCGCTTTCGGGATCGCCTCAACCGGACCGATGCCCATAATCTCGGGCGCCACACCGGCCACGGCAAAGCCGTGAAACTTTGCGATTGGTTTCAGTCCCAGCTCATCCGCTTTTTTGCGGCTCATCGCCAGCACGCCTGCTGCGGCGTCGTTCATCTGTGAGGAGTTCCCGGCCGTGACCGATCCTCCCCTTTTGAACACAGCCTTCAAACCGCCTAATGCTTCCAGGTTCGTATCCTTTCGCGGCCCTTCGTCCTGCTTAAAGGTGAACGACTCTTCAGCCACTTCACCATCGGCAGTCACATATTTGTAAACCACATCCACCGGGGTGATCTGCTCTTCAAAATATCCCTCTTCCCATGCTTTGATCGCCTTCTGGTGACTTTCCAGCGCAAACTGATCCTGGTCTTCGCGGCTAACCCCGTACTTATCGGCCACATTCTCCGCCGTCAGCCCCATGTTGATGTAGACCTCGGGACGCTCCTTTGTCAGCTCGGGATTCGGCTGAAACGACACCCCGCCCATTGGCACCTGGCTCATGCTCTCCGCTCCCCCGGCAATCATGATCTCAGCACTGCCGCTCAATATCCTCTCCGCCGCCATGGCGATGGACTGGAGTCCAGACGAACAAAACCGGTTGATCGTCATCCCCGGCACCGAATCGGGCAACCCACCCAGGAACACCGCCTGTCGCGCAATATTCATCCCCTGCGAAGCCTCCGGGAAGGCACAGCCTACGATTACATCATCCACCATTTCGGGCTTTACGGCGGGGGCGGACTTCAGTAAATCCTTGATTAATTCGCCCATCAGCGAATCGGGTCGGGTGAATCGGAGTGAGCCTTTGGTGGCCTTTCCGCAGGCTGTTCGTTTTGCAGCTACTATGACAATTTCGTTGTTTTTAGATGTGAGTCTTGAGCCTTGAGTCATGAGAGGGAGTTGGATTTAGTTGCGTTGCTTCTTCTCTAATACGTAAAGCATTTTTTGGATTTCGTTTAATTCTTCGAAAAGAGAATCAAAA
>SL_3KL_010_SEDDRAFT_10001070_pt1 | contig 24340 bp, 18 predicted proteins | sample SodLakKL_010_SED_2_FD_10381 | JGI IMG/M metagenome (IMG submission 10381) | reverse complement strand
GGCCGCCTTCGACGGCAATGGCGGGGCAATGCTGGATTGGAACCCGGGGACCAATGAACCCGCCGAGACCCTCGCCACCAATGGCGAACTGATCTATGTCGGCGGCGATTTCACCCAGGTGGGTAGCGTAGACAGACACTTCCTTGCCGCCGTCGATCGACTCAGCGGAGCCGTAGACGACTGGGACCCCGGCGCCGATGGCATCGTGAACTCATTCAGCATCCATGACGGCCGCCTCTACGCTGGCGGTCTTTTCGCGGAGGCGGGAGGCGGCTCCGGCGACAATCCGATACGGGAAGCACGGGAGCATGTCGCGGCCTTTGATCTCACCACCGGCGAACTCGACGACTGGGATGCCGCAGTCGATGGCTTCTCCATCAGCGGCCTTTCAAACGATGGGGAACACCTGTTCATTGCCGGCACATTCTCGGCCCTGGGCGATGATCCTCGTGAGAATGCCGGCGCGACCGATCTTAACCAGGGTGCCGCTGGCAACTGGAACCCAAACATTGATGCCCACTTCACACAGGTTGTCCGGGTCGCCGACGGTCGCGTTTACCTGGCCGGCAGCATCCTGTCAGCCGAAGGCAAGGCCCGTCACGGCTTGGTAGTCACGGATGCCGAGACGGGCGAACTGATCTGGTGACCGGCCATCACGGGGCTTGCATAGGCGCTGCGAAGCCGATAGCACAGGGGCTGATTTTGCGCATCAGCATCTAATCAGGACGATGGCTGTCTCGGTTGATTCCCAGTCGCGTAGCCAACTGGAAGGCGGGCCTGTGAGTTTGGAAGCTCGGCCCGCGAAGGGACTCGGGCAGCGCGGTGTTCCGTCGAGAGTAATCAAGAAGGAATATACTCCGGACGCTGATCCAGCGTGTTGCCTTGTAAAGCGCCAAGCACCGCCGGAGCAGGCAGACTGCCTGCTCCGGCCACCGTAGCCTGGCTGCGATTGGCTTAGCCCGCTTCAGCCCTTGCGCCGGCCGGTAATCACCAGGTACTCGCGGCGGATGTGCAGGCCTGCATCACTGGCAAATTTTCCGTGATACTGGTCTATGTCTTTGCGAAACGCGGCCTGTCGCTCCTCGGGCAAATCGCTGATGACCTGTTTCATGGGCCCGAACCCACGCGCATACCATTCCCAGGCGTCGTCGACGGAGTCAAAATAATGATTGTTGACGCCTTCCTCGAACGACAACTCAAAGTCCCCGCCCAACAGCTCGCGGACATGGTCGGGGTCCCCCCAGGCCAGCGGTGACGGATCGGGTGCGGGCTCACCACTGTGCCGGCCGATGATGCCCAGGAAATCCTGTACCGTGCCACCGGCGGCCCAGACCGCAAGTGACAATCGGCCACCCTTGCGGCAGACACGCCCGAGTTCACGAGCCGCTTGCGCCTGATCGCCGGCAAACATGACGCCGAAGGTAGAGATGACGCCGTCAAAGCTGGCATCCGGAAAGGGCAGAGCCTCGGCGTCGGCCCGCTGAAAGCGAATGGGCGGCCGAATGTGGCCGGACAGCGCCTCGGCCGCCCTCAACAGCTCGGAAGCGATGTCGGTCCCGGTGACATGAGCCCCGGCACGGGCCACATTGCGGGCCGTCCAGCCGGTGCCGGTGGCCACATCCAGAATCTGCTCACCCGGCTTCGGGTTGAGCCGCTGGGCGGCATGGGCCAGGGCGTCCGAGACACCAAAGCTGATGTTGTCGTAATCCTGCCCACCGCGATCCCAGATCTGGGCGGGGACCTCGTGGTGCGGCTTGATGACAGCGCCCTGCTCGTCTGCGGGCTGAGTGGCGTGTCGATTCATGCTTGCCTCCCAAACTCATTGAGTTTTCAGCGTTATTCAGTCAGCGACGGCCGTTGGCTGAATGGGCGGAATGCCGCTGGCCATCGGATTCGCTCGCAACTAGACTGATCGTCATAATATATAGACCGATCGTCATATTCTGTCAAGCATGGTAGAAACTCGACATGGCCACCGACACCCGTACTCGAATGATTTCGACGACCGCCCGCCTGATCCAGGCCCGCGGCCTCCATGGTGTGAGCCTGAGCGATATCCTCGAGGAAAGCAGCGCACCCCGTGGCTCGCTCTACTTTCACTTCCCGGGCGGCAAGACGGACCTGGTCCTGGAAGCCATCCAGGCCGGCGTCGAGGAGGCAAGCCGCGTGCTGCGAGACTGCCTGGAAAGCGCCGACAGCCCGGCCGAGGGCGTTAGAGCTTTCTTTCAGGCGGCGGCCAGGGAGATGGGCGACTCCGGCTACGCGTTCGGCTGCCCGGTGGCGCCCATCGTGCTGGATACCCCCGACGAGCATTCGGCGCTGGCAAGAACCTGCAAGGCCAGCTTCGAGGAATGGAAGGCAATGTACCGGGACGCGCTTGTTGCCGGCGGTCTCACACCGGCCCGGGCGTCATCTCTGGCGCGCACCATCATCTCCAGCCTGGAAGGCGCTCTGATCCTTGCCCGCAGTGAACGGGACACCACAACCATCACCCAGGTTGGCAACGAAATCGCGGAGATGATTGAAAACGCAATGCGGCCGTGAGGCTGCTCACTCTGTCGATCCCTGCTCCTGAAAACATGAGCGCATGGACACCGCCGCCCATTCATGCTCACCGCTTGTCCTTTGAGCGGTAACGCTGGAACGAACGTGAGCACAGGGATACCCACCACTCTAATCGGTAGCTACACTAGAGTTGCCGCCCAACGCGGCGTGGCCCAGTCTGAAATAATGGAAACTAGGCAATTTTCCGTCGCATTGCGCACGCCAGCCCCCTTCTACGACTGGTAAACAGGCATTCCACCCGCGCTCAGCTCAACAGAAACGCGACGAACGCGCATCAGCAGGCAATCTGGAAGGTGGATATCTTGGTGATTGGTCGAATGGTGGACAGTAAATTCGCGCCTTAAGCAAAAGATCCGCGCCGGCAATGCCGGCGCGGATCCTCCTAACAAACATTCATCAAATGCTTCAGTCAATCAACCTTGCCGTGCGGCGTCGCAGGCCGAGGTAGCCAAGTGCCAGCAGCAGGGTCGGGAGTACCGGGTCGAACCCCCGTCCACTCCCGCTTCCGAGGCTACAGCTAAAGAAGCTGCTGCCCGAGCTCCGGTCCACTGCCGGCGGGGGAGCAGGCGTGCCGGGCGAGGGTTCCTCGTCCTCATCCTCGGCAACGCTCACCGCAACCGTCGCCGTGTTGGAGGTCTCGCCATCCACCGTCACCGTATAGGTAAAGCTGTCGTCCCCCGAGAAGTCAGCATCAGCCGTATATACGACCGTCTTGTTCAGATTGACCTCGCTGGTTCCGTTGGCTGGGCCATTGACGACATCTACAGTTCCCCGCTCCGGTATTGCGATGCCGTCCCAAGTGTCGTTGGCAAGCACATTGATGATCACCGGATTGGTGCCAATGGTTTCGGCCGTGTCATCCATGGCTATCGGAACAATCGGGGACACCACTACCGGTGGGTCGATCCGGATTATCACCAGGGCGGAATTCGATTCCGCACCGTCAACAGTGACAGTATAGGTGAAGTAGTCCAGTGTTGGCAGAACGAGACCTTCGTCGGCCTGATAGGTCACCGTGTTGTCGGGATTTACGGTAACGCTGCCGAATGCAGCTTGTCCACCCAGTGTCACGGTGGCTGTGGCCGGATCAACCGGCTGTTCCGGAATACCCACGGTATCATTGGCGAGGATATCGATGGTCACCGGATCCGTGGCAATGGTCGTGCCCGAGTCGTTATTGGCTACCGGAACATCCGGGGCCAGGGGCGTGTAGACATTGATGGACACGATGGCCACGTTGGATTCTTCACCATCCACCGTCACGGTGTAGCTGAAGTCGTCCTGGCCCGTGAATCCACTTTGCGGTGCATAGGTCACGCTGTTGTCGGATTCCACGGTGGCACTGCCGTTTTCCGGATCATCAATCAAACTCACGCTGATGTCAGTTTCGTCCACTACATCCAGAAGGGGCGCGCCGTCCAGCAGATCATTGGCCAGCACATTTATCGCAACACTTTCATCGCGCAGCGTAGCGGCATTGTCATTGATGGCCACTGGTACGCCCGTTTCCGGCATGTAAGTGCTCAAGGGCGGTGCCGGGCTGGCAATCCAGTCCGGTTCCTCCCCACCTGCTACGTCGCCGAGGCCGAGGCTTTCCAGGGATACGGCGGTATAACGGATGGTGATTGTCTCGTGTATGGGAGGCCCATCATTGAAATGAGGGCTGTCCCCTTCCGCGAGCAAATCCTCGGAGAGATAGATGTAAGTGTCCATGTTGAGCCCGCTGACATCATCGCTTTCATTGGCACCAAAGCGGGTGGGGTCTTCCACATCCGGCAGTTCAAGGCCGAGCAGCATGGCGGCCCATTGCTGGAGCTGATCCATGGGTACCGGTGCAAAATCCAGGTCCAGGCCGTAACGCCATTCGGCTCCGTCCCACCAGGCCTCGATGCCATCACCTTCTGCCTCACTGTCGCCTTCGTCGTAGCGCTCGATTACGGTTGGCACCAGGCTGTCGGGCAGCATGTAGCCAAAAACATTGCCGGGAATGCCGGCTCCTGCTCCCTGGTTATCCGGAATGTTGAAATAATTGGGCGTGATGGCGCCGATGCGCCCCGTACCGGCTACTTCCTGGCCACTGTAGATATAGAGTGTCTTGTCGCCGTTCGGTCCATCCGAGGCCACATCCTGGGGAGGGAAGAGCCCGGCGGAATTATGGTCAAAGAAACCGGGATCGAAACGGGCCCGGCTGCCGTCATCGAACATCTTGGGGGAAAAGTGGGCGAAGCGTTCTTCATTCCAGACACGACGGTCGCCCGCGCCGGTATTGCCGACGAAGAACTCCCGGTCCACGAAATTGCGCAGTTCGAAGGCGATGCCATCGTCATAGTTAAGCGGTGTGAAATCATTACCCACACCGGTGCCCACTTGAATGCGGATGCCAACCAGGCGTTCATCTGTATCGTTGATGAATTTCTGGATTACACGATAGATTCGGCCTATGCCATAGGTATCCCGGAAGTCGGCCAGGGCATCGCCACCATCTTCTTCGGGGTCCTTAACACCCTTGTAACGAATCGTCTTCGAGCCGGTCCCGAAGACCAGATCGATGGGCGTATCCGTTTGGTGCACTTCCAGAAAGACCCTCTTGGAACTGCCCTGCTCATCACTGCAGGTCTTGGGGACGATGATGCCGGGGAACTGGTCGGACTCGCGTTCACCGGATGCCATGATGCAGTTATGGGTAGGGAAGCCGAAATCATCGGTCACGGCCTTCATGCCTGGGCCACGGCCACTGCCATCATCCAGTTGCCAGTGAATGAAAGCCACGCTACCGCTGCCGTCGCCTTCCGTATCTGCCTGCTTTGCTGCTTCATTCGGATAGATATAGGTTCGGCCGTCGGGTGATTCCGGCTCGACCGTCAGTACATTGATGTTGTTCCAGAGCGACAGGTAGGGCGCCGGGACATCCACATAGGTGGTGGGTTCCGGATCCTGCGCCATGGCCGATGCGGTTAACAGCCCCGCGGTTATGGCGCCGGCGAGCGACCCCAGTCTGACCACCCGTTCCGTGAATTGGGACATGATTCTGCTCCTTGCTGAGTGTTCACTGCATGATTGCCATGACAGGGATCATTCAATAGGTGTCTCTGGTCGTAGGCGTATTTCGTGGCAAACAAGCGCCCCCTTTCCTGGGAACGCCTGGGCCCTGCGAGGTTGATGTCAGCAACCACAAGACTGAGCCTAGATTGCGCCTGCCAGAATGCCGTTGACTGGCGTCAACGGTTCTGCTCTTTTCAGGCAAGCTGATGAGAACTATCGTGCGGCAGGGATAACGGGGCGGTTCACCCCATTCGGTTTCGCCAGCGGGCATAGGCACCCAGCTTTTCCCGGGAGCGGCTGATGCGGTGCTCGGTGAGGAAGACACGCCATTGCCGAAGGGCCCGCGGCCAAAGGCGGAGAAACTGGCTCAGGGGATTGAGGCCGGAGATCACCCGGACATCACTGCAGTCCAGTCTGAGGCTGTTACAGGTATCACGCAAGCACGCCGCAAGCACCCTGGGTGATCGAGGACCGGCCGGGACTTTCCCGGCCGGTCAGTGTGGTGCCAGCGATCTGCTTACTCTGCAGCAGTGGAGGGGTCTATTATCGAACTGACCTGTGATATTCGGTTGGCGGGGAACCCAGCCCTTTCAGCATGCCGCCGAATTAGCTGTTCGTCCGGCGCGGAATACACGCAGTAGACCTTGTCATCCGTAACATAACTGTGAATCCAGCGGATCTTCGGCCCGAGTTCGTCCAGCACCGCACACGACTTCCGAGAGATATCCGCGAGTTCCGCGTGCGAAAGGTTTCCAGCACCCGGGATATCCCGCTCGATCACATACTGGCGAGGCTCCCTTCTTGAAGAGTTCATACTCAGCTCCTCTCTCGCGGCACCGAGATCATTCGGCTGTGGAAAGATCAATGATGCGGCTCACCCGGGATATCTTATCGGCGGGGAACCCACCCATTTCGGCGTGCTCACGGATCATCTCTTCATTCGGCGCGGTGTAGACGCAATAGACCTTGTCTTCCACCACATAGCTCTGAATCCACTGGATCTTCGGCCCCAGGGCCTCCAACACATCACGTGACTTCCGCGAAATATCCCTGAGCTCATCAGCGGACAGTTTCCCAGCATCCGGGATGCTCCTCTCAATCACGTACTGGTGGTTTTCTCCTTCTGTGGCCATGACTGGGCCAACCACCAAGATCAGTAGCACTAACAAGATTTTCGATAACATGACGAACCTCCGCCCGAAGGCATCTTAAGATGTGTAGAAAGTCACATGCCGACGGCATGCAGGAGTAAGAACAGCAGATTCCCGAGTCCTTCACCATGAACTGCGCATGATCTTATCCTGAACTGGAATTTCTCGGTTAATCAATGAGATAGATCGCCGCCTGAACTGAGCAGCGGACCCGGGTAGCTGCTAGAATGAGACATTCGGGGAGGTGAAATGGGGCCAGGATGGACAATCGGCATTTCAGTACATTTGAATTCGACCCTTCGGTGCCTGAACTAAGGCGACGGGGCCGGCCTGTGCATCTCCAGGAAATGCCACTGCGGGTACTGGAAGTCCTGTTGGAACAGCCCGGCCAACTGGTGCACCGCGAGACCTTCTTTTCCCGCCTTTGGCCAAACGACGACTCGGGTATCCTCGACGATAACCTGAACACTGCGGTACGCAAGCTCCGGCTCGCGCTCGACGACTCTGCCCACCACCCCCAGTTCGTTGAAACCGTCCCGAAACGGGGCTATCGGTTCATTTCACCGGTCACTGGATCCGAGGACACGCCGAGCCCGCATGAGAACCAGCTCTTTCAAGCAGCCAAGTCGGCTCATGGACGAACGCTGCCGGCACGGGTCTTACTGCTTGCAGGCCTCATCCTCGCTATAACTGTCTCCGCGTTCTACATGAATGACAGCGTGCGGAAGGCACCCTCTGAAGCGCAGGCACAAACACTGGTCGTCCTGCCCTTTATCAATGCCGGGGGCGATCCCGCCGACGAATACTTTAGCGACGGCCTGGCGGAGGAACTGATGGACCGCCTGTCCCACCCCGAAGGGCTGCGGGTGGTTTCACGCACCTCGGCCTTTGCACTGAAAGGCCTGGACATCGACGCCCGCGAGATCGGAAGGCTGCTCGGTGTCGATGCGCTGGTGGAGGGAAGCGTTCGCCGGGACGAAGACCGTCTGCGCGTCAGCGTACGCCTGGTGGATGCTGGCAGCGGCTACCAACTCTGGTCGGAAACTTACGAACGCCACATGCATGACGTCTTCGCGATCCAGGAAGATATCTCCATCACCATCGCGAAAGCGCTGCAGGGCCATCTGTCGGTAGCGGTCGAGAATCAGGTGTTGGCGAGGCCCATCACCGACCCGGTCGCCTATGACCTCTACCTGCAGGGTCGCTTCCACTGGCACAGGCGCACCGGGGAGGGTTTGCGCATGGCCGCCGACTATTTTGAGCAGGCCGTCGAGCGCGCACCGGACTATGTGCCGGGATGGGTCGGGCTTGGAGACGCCTACGCAGTGTTGGGATTCTACGACTATCTGGCCCCGGCCGACGCCTTTCCCCGGGCACAGGATTCTGCCCAGCAAGCGCTGGAGCTCGACCCCGATAATGCCGCCGCCCTAGCCACGCTGGGCTACGTAGCACTGTATTACGACTGGAACTTGGACCTTGCCGAATCACGGTTCCGGCAAGCGATCGCGGCGAATCCGTCGTACTCCAAGGCCCATCAGTGGTATGCCAACCTGCTGACAGCGGATGGGCGGTTCGACGAGGCGGAACGGGAAATGCGCCGAGCTCAGGAGCTCGATCCTTTATCACTGATTGCCAACGCAGCACTGGGTTGGGTTCGCTATCACGCTGGCCAGCACGAAGCGGCGCTCACCCAGTTTCGCCTCACCCTCGATCTGGATCCAGACTTTGAACTTGCCTACCTCTGGAGCGGCTGGGCGCTGGAAGCGCTGGACCGTCATGATGAGGCACTGCCCATGCTCCGGAACGCCGTCACTCGTTCCGATGGCAGTGGCATCAGCATCGCGTCCCTCGCACGCCTGCATGCGCTCCGCGGAGAATGTGCGGACGCCGAACAGCTCCTGCAAACGCTCATCGACTCCAATGCATATGTGCCCTCCTACGAGATCGCCAAGGCCTGGCTAGCACTCGGGCAAACCGATCAAGCCATGGAATGGCTGCACCAGGCCGTAGAAGAACGATCTCATTCAATAGTGTTCCTTGACGTCGACCCACAACTCGCCACACTCCGGGAAGACGGCGACTTCCGCCATCTGCGAAGGCAGATTTGGCCAGGCACCGACAGCGACGCCCCGTAGATCAGGGTCTACAATTTGAAGACGTTCGGGCTCCCCCCGGACGCCATTGCGAGAATTCGCTTGGGCGACCATGCGCCACACTCTCAAGCCCTTAGACTTTGGCACCCCAGGCAGCACACCCTGAGCTGGGACTATCGAAAACATCTCTCCCGTCCAGAGCTTCAGGCGCATTCCTCATTGATCTGGATTGAAAATTTGCGGGCTGGTATAGGATTTCACCGATTGTTCGGGCAAGTTGGTTCATGCGGGAAATGCGCGTGCCCCTTTATCTTCCAAATAACACGACCGAGCACTGAGCGACTATGGAAACCCTGAGAAACCGCGTCACCATCGAGTACCGTGATCAGCTGGCCCAGGTTCGGCTGAATCGTCCGAAGAAAATGAACGGCCTGGACTTCGACATGATGCACGGCCTGGTGGAAGCGGCTGGCCGGATCCGCCGACATCGCGACATCCGCGCTGTGGTCCTGCAAGGGGAAGGCGAGGCATTCTGCGCCGGTCTGGACTTTGCCAGCGTGCTGAGGAAACCGGCCAAGGTGCTTGGCGGCTTCCTACCATGGTGGCGCAAGGGCAATCTGTTTCAGCGCCTCTGTCTGGACTGGCGCGACCTGCCCATGCCCGTCATCGCGGTGACCCACGGCTACTGCTTCGGCGGGGGCCTGCAGCTGGCCCTGGGCTGCGACTTCCGCATCAGCGCGCCAGACTGTCAGTTCTCCATCAAGGAAATCCAGTGGGGCCTGGTGCCTGACATGGGCGCGACCGTAATCCTGCGCGATCTACTTCCCCAGGACATTGCCATGGAACTGGCCATGACCGGTCGCACGCTCGACGCCCAAGAAGCTCTGGATAGAAACCTGATCACCCGCATAGACCCTGAACCGGCCCAGGCTGCGCTGGCATTGGGCCAGGGCCTGTCCACCCGCTCACCGCATGCCATTGCCGCTATCAAGCAATTGTTCAAATCCACCCGCCACGGCTCCGAACGCCGCGCCCTCAGACGCGAGCGCCGCGCACAACTCAAACTGCTGCTGGGCAGCAATCAACGCGAAGCCATGCGCGCCCGACTGGAAAAACGGGACCCGGTCTTTCGTCCGCGTTAAAGACAATCAGGCTCGGACCTTCACAGACGCCTGGGCCCAATCAGCGACGGCGGCGCTCTTGCAGCGTATTCAGCTTTTCCTCGTAAATGGGCTGTTGCTCAGGCTGGCTGGTCTGGATCGCACGCCTCAATGCCCAAGTGGCGCGCCGCATCGCGCCCAGCTCATAATGGGCCCGGGCAAGAGCGAAATGAAACAGTGGTTCGCGATCATGGTGGGAAATGGCCCGGCGAAAATGGCGGCGCGCCTGTTGGTACTGACCCTGATCTTCCAGTGCAAGGCCCTTCTCGAACTGGTGAAAGGGGTCACGACGCTGCGCCCGCTGGAGGCGGCGTTCGTAGCGTTTCAGCAGGTCGGTCTCCCCCATGGCAGCATACAGGCTGGCCAGATTCGAGAGCACGGATTCGTTTGTGGAATGCACTGACAGTGCCCGTAAAAAGGCATCCTCCGCACTTTCATAGCGGCCCTGGCGCTGCTTCACCACCCCCAGGTTGTTCCAGGCAGGTACAAATCGTTCGTCCAGTGACAAAGCCCGTTGGATGGCATTCAATGCAGCCACATACTCGTGGCGACTCATGTGCTCGGCTGCGCGGTTATTGTAAAAATGTGCCAGCAGGCGATCCTCGCCGATAGGCCTCGGGCGGCGATCTCCATCGGTGATCAGATAGGGCTCGAAATCCACTGTGAAGGTGGCGTCGTTCGTACGAATATGGACATTTACATGGGCGATACGGTAAACCGTGTCTTCCTCCTGGCTCCATATCAGGGCACGCCGATATTCCTGTGGGCGAGCGTTGAAGCCGAGTTCATCGGCCAGGGCAAGGAACATCAGGGTGGCGGACAGGCAATTGGCCTCCCGGCTGGCATAGGTTTCGGCGATGGTTCCGGTGCTGTCGTGAGTGTACTCAAGTCCCAGACCTTCAGGGGAAAACAGGAAAGCACTTAACCACTCAATCCGCTGCTGCGGTGCTGATCCGGCCGTCTTCAGGCCCTCGTCCAGCTCAGCGCGCAGTTCCGGCGGAATCGCCATCACTTCATCACGCTCAGGCAGCGCCAGCGGCTCGGAAAACTGCGTCAGAGCCAGCACCGCAGCCATTAAGGATGCACTTAACATTGTCAGCCCTCCGCCCACCTGGCGGGCAAGAATTACCCCTTAAACATTCCGACCTGCCCGCTCCGCGCCGGGTTCCCCACGCTTTACCCGGGCTCCACGGGCTCCGCTTCTGCGCCGGCGGGCATTTCTCTGAAGCCGGCGGCGGCTCCGGCGCCGACCCGGACCGCCAGCCACGTGAGGGACTTGCCGCCTTCGACCTGGTCACCGGCGAACTCGACGGCTGGGATGCTGATTTTCCGGACACCCACCCCCTCACGAAGTGGGTGTCCGCGATTTTCCGATTTTGCGAAGAAACGCCCCGCGGAGCGGGGCCGTTTCTATGTTCGCAGCTCAGTGAATACTAATCCTCATCCAGTCGATATTTAATCGTCTGGCGAATGGTACGTTCCTTCGGTTCGCTGGCTGAGCGTTCCGGGAATCGCCACTGTTTTAAAGCTTGCACACTGGTCTCTTCAAAGACCCCCTCCGGCTGCGCGTCTACGACCCGGGCCTCCAGCACACGGCCATCGCGATCCACCGTGGCTTCAAGCTGAACCCAGCCAGTGGTGCCTTCCTCGAAGGCCAATCTCGGCCACTTGGGGTCTACTCGATCAACAGGCAGGTACTCGTCTTTCTCCGAGTCGGCGGTATCCACATCGCTGCCAGTGGCTGCGACCACCAAGCCGGTACTTACGGCCAACACAAGCGCCATCACCAAACCGGCCCTGGCCGGAATATGTTTTCCATCTGCTTTAGCAATCATCACAACACGCTCCTTCAGACTGGAGACAAGAAAACCGCCAAGGCCAATCGAGGGCAGCCTTAATCCAGCGGTACGGCAAAGCAAACGGGCATAGAACACCCGCTCGCGTTCGTCCAGGCTATCCATCACCGCCTCGTCAGCCGCCAGTTCCTGGTCACCACGGAAGCGGAACCAGGCGAGATGAACAAGAGGGTGAAACCAGAACAGGGCCCGCAAAGCGATACCCAGCACATTCCACCAGGGATCGCCATGGCGTAGATGAGCCAGCTCATGACTGAGCGCCATCTCCTGTTCGGCTCTCGGGCGGCTTGGGAAATCCAGTGGCAACCACAGCTGTGGTGGAAGAAAGCCCACCAGCATTGGTGTGGCACAACGCTCTGATAACCTTATCGGCAATGCCCGCGGAGGCTGCATCTGAATTCCTTCCAGCGCGGCTTTTTCACTGGGCATTCCAGCAGCCCGCAACCATAGCTGAAAGTGCAGCTGCCGAAAGGCAACCCAGGCAAGAAACAGAAAAGCACCACCAAGCCAGACAAGCAAAACCCAGGCGAAACCGCTTTCGACGGCGGATGACGCCATCCCGGATGCCGGCGCAGCGCCGACCACCCAGCTCGGGTTTGCCAGCACCACCGTGCCAAGCGGCAAAGAACCGGGCGGAACCAGGGCAACCAGGGGCAGCAGCCAGCAGGCATAGGCGGCGCGGGTGCCAGATAGGCGACGCATGAGCCCTGACAGGGCCCAGGCGAATGGGATTAGAAGGGTTAGCAGCAGAGCCGCAGAGGAAAGCCAGTCGATCACCATGGCGCTCATTGCATTTTCTCCAGCAGTCGCAGGATCTCATCCCGGTCGGCATCGGACAGAGATTCGGAGTCGGCAAACGCCGCCACCAGGGGAGCCAGACGGCCACCAAAATGCTTGTCCACCAGATGTCCAGCCTTCTCGCGAATCCAGGTATTACGATCCAGCAGGGGCCGGTAACAGTAGAGCCGCCCCAGGCGCTCGCGCTCTACGGCCGACTTGCGCACCAGGCGATCAAGCAGGGTACGCACGGTCTTGGGGCTCCAGCCTTCCGGTGCCGCCACCCGCTCCACCAGCTCGCTGGAGGTCAGGGGATGCTCCCGCCAGAGCGCTTCCATCACACGACTTTCAGAATCGGAAATGTTCATTGCGTTTGACTACAAATGTAAGCCTGACTCTGAGACTACATTAGTAATCCAATCTGTCAAGGACGGAAGAGCGCCAATAATGCCCCGAGGGTCAGAACCTCACCTCAAAAGGTCTGGGCATATTTTTGGCTCCGATGCTGGCGAGCAGCTCGCGGAGGAAGATTGGAATATGCAGCAATAGCCGACGAGCAGGGGGGAGGGGGGGCAAACAGACTCGCCGGGGCCCTGCCTGCACCTTCGCGGTAGACGCCTGCGGAGCTCGCATTCACTGAATACTGGCAACCTGCCACGGTGTAATGCCCTCATGTGGAGCCCCCCATATGGGGTCGATATTTTACTGACCCTTCCTGTCCGTAAATGACTACCTGACTTTACGACTTATTGGGAGGCGGCTCCCATTAAGGGCGGGTAGGCTGGTGCTTAGGAGGTTCGGAGCTTGCTTCTCCAAATCTCCTGAGCCATTTCACTGAAAAACGAAGCACGAGGAGGTCCTTATGGAAATGCCAGGAAAGCCAGTGGTGCTCGGAATCAACGAGCGTACCCCGCCAGACAAAGTGGAGCGGAAGATCCTGGACAAGCTGGCCGGCCAGCGGGATGAAGAGATCCGCAAGGAAATCGAGCTTACGACCCAAGGGCTCATGAGTGACGAAGAGAACCAGCGCATGGATGCCCGTATGCGGGAGATTGCCGAACGCCGGGGTGAGCTCGAAGCCTATGAAACCAGCGCGGAGATCGACCGCGAACGCCGGAAACGTCTGATCGAATCGCTCCGTCAGGAATGCTGACCTAAACATCAAAATCAGGGAGGACCAATCATGTCCAGTGCCGATATGTGGTGGGCCATGAGCCAATGGTGGCCCATCCAGAACGTCAATATTCAACGATTCCCTTCACCAGGGCGGTATAACTTCACCGGCGGTGTGAGTGCACCGCATAGAACCGTGACCTGGAACTCCAGTAATGTCTACTACCTGAACACCTTGCACCAGTACTCCATGGCGCCATCTCGAATGCCGGAAACCGGCTGCACTTTTCTCTCCGCGCCTATCCTGGATTGCCAGGGCGTCATGCGTGGCTGGACATTCAACCGGGCTTTAAACGGGCGACCATCCAGCCAATGCAGCCTCAGGATGCGGCAACGCGCCTACCTGGAGAACGAGGCGCCGGTGAAGAGCTCCACTCGCACAGTGGATCTTCTGCAAATCGTCAAGGAGTCCAATGTCAGTGGTCGCGAATTCCACATGCCCGACTCCTATGCTTTCGATCCCATTACCTTCCAGCTCCACCGTGATCAACGCCTGATCATCGACCTTGAACTGACCTTCATTTTCAGCTTCAAGGGCCCCGGTGACATCTGGTTTGGAAGCCGGCCAGGCGACGACCCATTTGAGCTCCGGATGGCTCAATGGCCGATCACGGCTCTGGAATAAGAGAAGGCCGCCCGGCGCATATTGCCGGGCGGCACCGTCGATAAAAGACACCACTGTCGTATAAACCCACGCTTAGTTGCTCGACTTGAGGTTGCCCAAGGCGGCATCAGAGCTGAACAGTGCAACAGTCTCGCTCCACCAGCTATCTTGCTTGTCGGAGCGAAGGAGTGAGCATCTTTGATGTGCGAGAACCGAACAGGAACAAGCCCCCGGCGCAAACAGCGCGCCGGGGGCTTGTTGCATCGATCGTTCTGCAGACCCGGTCAGGGCAGCGGCAGGATATTTCCGTCTTCGCTAAGGCGCACCAGCCCGACTCGACCTTGCGGCAGTGCACTATCACCGACACCGGCCACATCGAAGTTGCCACCCACATAGAGCACATCATTGTGAACGATAATGTTCCGAGCCTGCCCATCCAGGCCAGGATCCCAGGAATTGACAGTCCCATCCGCGTTGAAGGCAGCAATACCGTCGCGCGAAACTGTTTCCGAAGCGGAAGCGCCGCTCCCAGCATTCGAAATCTGGCCTACAACATAGATCCGATCATTGTGTTGGGCCATTGCATGCACCCAGCCGCCTAAACCCGGATCCCAGTCCAGCAGTTCGCCGGCTGTATCAATGGCCGCCAAATTAGCTCGGGTTTCAGTTCCACCACCTGTAGTGCCCATCCCAGCCGTGTCAAAATTGCCGCCGACATAAATTACGTCTTCCATGATCGCAATACCCGAGACATACGGGTCAGCGAAGCTGGATCGGTCTATACCGGGATCCCAGTCCAATACCTCGCCATCCAGGTTTACAGCCGCCAGCGTCTGTCGATCGACTGTCTCATCGCCGGTACTGCCCATGCCGACCTGCTCGAAACGTCCACCGACATAGATCACCCCGTCGTGGTAGGCGATAGCCTGTGGCCAGGCATCCGCGCCGGGATCCCAATCCATCACCTTGCCGTCCACATCGAAGGCCGCCAGTTTTTGGCGCTCCACCTCGTTGTCGCTGGTGCCATTACCGGCGCGCTGGAAACGTCCCGCCACATACAGTATGCCGTCGTGCATGAGCAGATCGTATACGATGGTCTGAGCACCGAGATTGCGAACGCCAGGGTCCCAGTCCGTCACATTACCATCAAGATCGAATGCCACCACGCCCTGACGATCAAGCGGTTCCCCGGAGTGGCTGCTGCCCATGCCGGCCTGCCACATTTCAAAGCCACCGCCGTAGATGACACCGTCATGCAGCACCATGGAGAGCACAGCACTATCTACACCGGGGTCCCAGTCCGTCGGGACACCATTGGCATCGACAGCCGCCGTCCCATGACGCTCAAGACTGAAACCGGTGCCGAGCGTTAGGCCAGCAGCCGCGAAATTGCCCCCAGCGAACAGCACCCCGTTGCCGTGAGCGACCGCTCGGACGGTGCTGTCCAGACCGGGGTTCCAGTCAATGACTTCGCCACTCGTGTCAATGGCCACAAGATNTTCCTGCGGCCGCTCACCACCGCCGGTACTGCCATGCCCGGCGAGACCGAAGGTACCCGCAGCATAAATCAGATCATCCATCACAGTGAGGCTGAGGACGCCGCCGTCCACGCCCGGATTCCAGTCCAGCACCTCACCGTCTAAATTCACGGCACCGAGACGATCTCGGTCAACGAGCTCACTCGACTCGCCCAGGCCCATCTCGGTCATCGCGCCGCCGACATAGATCACNTCGTCGTGAAGGACGAGAGTTTCCACCCTGCTGTTCGCACCGGGGTCCCAGTCGGTGAGCCCACCGCTTTCGTCAAAAGCAGCCAGGTGCAAGCGCTCGGTGGAGTTAGTGCCAGCCTCATTGAAACGGCCGCCCGCATAGATGATGCCGTCAGCAGCAGCCAGGGACTCGACCCGGTCATCTGCGCCGGGATTCCAGTCCAGAAGCGCGCCATCGGTATCGAATGCAGCAAGGTACGACCGCGTCTGTACCCCACCACCGGTGGTACCGCTACCTGCCTCCTCGAAACGGCCAACGGCATAGATCCGATCGTTCATGACGACAAGATCATAAACCCGGTCGTCCACACCAGGGTCCCAGGCAGTCACGGCACCATCGGTATCAAACGCAGCCAGGCCCATACGGCTTTGTTCGCCACCTCCGCTTGTGCCGTGGCCCACTTGACCGAAACGGCCTCCGACATAGATCACATTGCCGTAACGAAGCATCGAGTTCACCCGGTGATCAGCGCCCGGATCCCAATCAGTGACTCGATCTTGGGCGTCCACATGGGCCAGGTTTTCCCGCGGCTGACCACCCACGTAGTCGAATGTCCCGCCCAGATACCAGCCACCCTCTCCGTCCGGAATCGCCACCTCAATACGGGTGCCGATAACCTCCGGGAATGCGAGGGGATGCTTCACGCCGGTGCTCGCGGAAGGGAAAGTCACGCCCATCCCTGTCGGGGTGACCAGACGGTCGAAATTCCCACTGAAATAGTGAATCCCGGTGGCCGGATCAACCACCTGGCCTCGCGCTTGCTCGGCCCCGTACAAGTTGGGCTTAGCAGCCGTCCAGGCCTCGATCCGCCCGTCCACCTCCAGCGCCATATAGACCGGCACACCTTTACTGAGACCCTCGAAACGGTGCCCCGGCATGGCATTGAGTGCGGCTTGGATGCCCCAGGTACCCGGTTCCAGGAAATCAGCTTCGGGGTCGGTGCTCATGTAGAGAATGTAATCACTATCCGGGTCGCTCGGCCACTCGGCCGACACCGCGATGACATGATTGCCCGCGCTAAGGTCACCGTAGTGCTGGCGGGCCATCCAGGGGCGAAGCGGGCATCGAACCAGGATATCGTCCACATCACCATCACCCACAGTACCGGATGCATTGCTAAGCTCGCATGTCTGCTCCATTGGGCCTTCAGGCTGTTCTCCGATGGTGACTTCGTAGTCCTCACCCACCTCGAGCTCTGTATCAAACACAAAGCTGCCGTCTTCGGAGAAGCCGGTTGATTCCTCACCATTCAGAACCAGCTGCACCGTGCCATCGTGCAAGCCTTCCAAGATTCCACCGATCAGTCTGGTATCGGCATCCGCTTGTTCACCACCACCTTCAGAGCCGCCACTGCTTGATGAGCAGCCAAGTGCAAAAGCCAATAACATTGTCAGCGAGAGACCAGCTAACAACCCACTCACTGGCATCGCGGGGCTGCCGCGCGCCGTCAGCCTGTCAATAAAGTTCCAAATCCCCATCTTCAGCCCCTCCTTCATTGGTGATAGCTAAGCATCGCAGGGCCTATTCGGGGCTGCCACCCCCCAAAAGGGCTACCCCTCCCCCCCCAGAGACCCGACACGATCCCCGAAAGAGAGCCCAGGGCTCACCCAGCAGCACTCCCTAATCAGCTGTCCCCGAGGCGCAACAAGCCCGCAAGACCTACTCAATTCATGGTTCTCCTCGTCCTGCGAGTTGGCGCCTGCGGTTACGCCCGCCGTGGCGGAGCACCCAGCCGGCGCGGCTATGGTACCCCGTGTGGGGGGTGGCGATCGTAAGATGGACCCTTCAGTCTGAGTAGTAGCCTGGGCGACAGGATAATCTTCAAAGGTGGGTTCACAAGGACATTACCAATTTAGAAGGGAGGATGTTTTAATGAATATTTTCAAGAATATAGAGGCCTTTCAATACCGAAAAACGCTACTGCTGGCGGCCGGCGTTCTGGCCTTGAATGGCTGCGCCAGCGATATGGATTCTGAGCCGTTGGCCGCCATCGGAGGGCAGGTCGATGGCCTTGGCGATGAGGCAGTGGTTCTCACTTTGAATGGCGAAGAGGATCTGAGCATTGCGGACGATGGCCCGTTTCAGTTTGAAACGGGGGTCGCACAGGGTGAAACGTATACAGTCACAATCACTGCCCAACCAGGCGATGTGGCTTGCGCTAGTGAGAATGCCACTGGAAGTGTCGGTGGTGAGAATGTGAACGATATCGAAATTGATTGCGGTGAATTGCGCATGTCTTCACGACATGGCGATGCCAGCGTTTCTCTGGATTGGTGGCCAGGCGTCGATGGTGATTTGCTCTACTCCACGGACCGCGACTGCGACTGGAGCAATGTCCAGGCCTGCGGAAATGGTGGCGCAATTTCAGATGTGTCTGGCGGCACAATCGATATCATTGCCTCCGACGAAGGCCTGGAGCTGGATCAAAACTATCACTTTGCGCTTCAGATGCCGGAGAGTCATTCCGCCACGGCGGTGGGCGTTGCACCTCGCTACCAGTACGGGGCACCGGTACTCGGTCTGGCAATGGACACCGAGCGCGTCTATGCAGGCGGCTATGGTCGATACTTTGGTGGCTTGGCTCAGGGTATCAGTTGGTTCCAGACCGGAAGTGAAGAAATGCCGGTAACCGGACCGAATTACCGCATGATGAATGGATTTGTTCAACACATGATTGACGATCCCAATGGCGGCTGGTTTGTCGTCGGACAGTTTGCCGCTGACGGGGACTTCCCTAATCAGGCAATTGCGCGCCTGCACCCGGACGGCACGGTAGACCAGGACTGGGAGGTAACACTCGACGGCAATGTGGTGTTCGTTTCTGACATCCTAATCCACGATGACCACCTCTATGTGGCCGGTCGCTTTGGCGAGATACAGGGCAGCAGCGATCATGCCGCACTGGCACGCTTGACGCTCAATGGAGAATTGGACGAAGACTTCAATCCTGAGGTTCCCGGCAATCCTACCCAGATCAGCAATGTGGACAGCATCCTTGTCTCCGGGGACCGCCTCTACGTCGCGGGGAATTTTCATGTTGCGGGCGACTCGGACATCAATATTGGCGTCATTGACCCTGAAACCGGGGAACATATTGATGCGTTTGATGCGGCCGCCGATGGCCGGGTTACCCGCATGCTGCTTCGCGATGACAGGCTGTACATCGCGGGTCAGTTCGAAGAGGTCAATGGCGTGGCTCGCGTCGGGCTCGCCTTGCTGGATCCCGAAACAGGTGACCTTGATGGCAATTTCACGCCCAACGTCGAGGATGCTCTTATTCGCGATATAGAGCTGATCAATGATCGCTTGTTTGTCGCAGGAGCCTTCAACAACTTTGGTGGAACTACCTGGAGGAACCTGGCGGCGGTGCACGCGGATTCCGGGGTACTGGATATTGGCATTGAGACTGAAGCCGATCTGAGCGTTTTAGGCCTGGACTACCGGGACGGTTATCTGTATGTGGCCGGATTGTTTAGTGAGATCAATGGCGTCGCAACTCACAGGGTGGCGCGGCTCGAACCGTCTAACGGTTTTCAGCCTGACGAAAGCTGGCAGCTAGCCGTCGACGGCATAGTAGTCGGCCTGGCGGACACAGACCACAAGGTGGCGGTTCTCGGTCAGCTCTGGACAGCCGGGGGAAAGGATGTGGGTCATCTGGCAGCCTTCGACCTTCTCACGGGGGAACTCGATGAAAGCTGGGGCGCTAATGTTGGCGGTTTTGTAGTGGGTGATGTGACGCTACACGGCGGCCAGTTATTTGCTACCGGAATATTCAACCAGGCGGCTGGCGAGTCACGCACTCACGCTGCCGCCTTCGACCTGCAAGAAGGCAATGTGCTGGACTGGAACCCGGAGGTCCAGGGTTCTGAGATTGTGGCCATCGAGCCCGTATCCAATGGTAATCTTGCTCTCGGCGGTCACTTCAGTGATGTCGGTGGAGAGCCTCGCACTTCTCTGGCTATCGTCGATAGCACCACTGGTAGTGTCATTGCGGGAACCGGCAATCCTGAGGTAAACGGGATGGTTTTAACACTCTCCTATTTCCCCTCGCTGGATTATCTCTTTGTTGGGGGGAGCTTCTCTGATATAGACGGTAGCGGGTCTCAAAATGCCGCCTTAGTGACCGTCAATGGACTTTCTCCCGTCGCCTGGAACCCGAATCCCAGCAGCGCTGTCTGGTCGATGATCTATGATGGTGATGACCATGTTTTGGCAGGCGGTAACTTCATCGACATCGGCGGCGGGTCTCAGGAGCGCTTCGCGCTCTTGACCTCGGGTGGCAATGTCGTAGCCGATTCGCCGGAGGCAGATGGCACGGTCTACGATATGTCCCTCGACACGGACACCGGTCAACTTCTGGTCGCAGGGAGGTTCACCGAGTTTGCGGATGAACCCTTCATGGGCCTTGCCGAGCTGACCCTGGAGAATGAAGAGTTTACCGTCCTTGGGCCAACGCCGGAATTCAATGATGAAGTTCGCTCTGTTACGCAAGGGGGTGACCGAATCGCCGTTGGCGGACTCTTCTCGGCCGTCGATGGGCAGAGCCACGCTGGCTTTGTGCTACTTGATAACGACTTCCAGCCGCTGACCGAGGCCGGGCCAAGTCGGCTTCAAGGGAGCCAACCGGCAGCACCTTCAGCAACTAGCCTCTCAACAACTTCCCAAGAACCAATCGAAGTGGACGCCGAGAAGGCCCCGAAATCGCTCCTTCCTTTGATCCACTAATCTCAGAGTGTTCCGGGGGTCGACGTAACGGCGTCGGCCCCCGAACAACTTCATAGGCTCGACTGAGCCAAGAACCCGGCGCAGGACCCCGTTATTGGCAGGACAAGCTCGACCCGGCATCCAGAGCTCGCAGCAGGCCCACCCACGCCCAAATAATGCCCTCACACGCGCTCTGAACTGAAAAAAGCCGCTGAATCATGAATCACATTCCGCTTTCGGGAAAGACACTCCCCGACTGGCGTCCCTCAGCTCACAACAAGTCATCTAAGAGGCTCTTCAGGTCAAGGGTGTCTCCTTGTCTTGTTTGTCCTGCAAGAAAGGTCGCGGCGGAACAGTTCCGGCGGAGCTTCTTCAAGCGGCTGAGATTTGCCAAGCATCTTTTTCCTGAACCCGATCAGCTCTCGCTTTTCAGAACTCCGGATTCGCCCGACTATTGCGGGTAAAGGCTAGTTGCCGCTGTCTGTATTCCGACGATCGACGGTATCTTAAGCTCATTCCTGCTTGCTAATCAGCTCTCAGCTACCAAACGGCCGCACATGCGCTGATAAAACCGCATTGGCAACCATCCTTCCCCAACAGCTGGCTCACAAGAGTGATAGATAGCCTTGTCCTTTCTTGCCAAAACCACAGAATAGGGCGTCATTTCACAAGCGCAAGTAATGGACCAGAAGTCTTGTCTCGCCAAAGGTAGAATACTATTCGATAGAGTGGTGGGTACCCGTGGTCTTCGCACCGCACTGGTGATCGTTCGGAGAGGGCCAAAATACCTCAAGAGATCCCCAATCCGACCCTGACATACGGGAAACAAAAACGGTTGGGATATAGTGCCTGGCCATCCCTGGCCCGGCGATATGCTCTCTTGGTTTTAACGGTGAATCAATGAACAGTGAGTCTGGATGACCAGGCGTCACGGTGGATGCGCCAGCTACCGCCTTCATACTTCCAAGCGATTAAGTACTGGCCTTCATCAATCGTTTTACCGTCCTTGCCGATCATCGTATAGCGACCGGAATCCAACGCGATGTCGCCAAACTGTTCGACCGAGATTTGGTCCAGCTTGGTGCTCTTAAGTCCGGAATCGAATACCGATTTCCAGAACTGCTTCAGCGCTGCTTTTCCCTGAACAATGTCGTATCCAGGCGCCAATACCAGTGCATCATCCGTGTAGAGGCTGGTAATGCCCTCCACATCATGGGCAGCGAACTGGGCCGCAAACGCTTCATCCAAGCGACGGATTTCAGTCCCAACTTCAGTGTTTTTTTGCATCTCCGTTTCCTCCACGAAGAACTACCAACATCACCGCTTTCGCCGGGAGTTGACCGCAGGTCATGGGAATGGCCAAGCGTCTACCACAGACAACGCGGTACCTTTTGGACCGGCGGGCCTTAAACGACAAGGTGACCCGGAACGGGCCAAAAAAGGAGATCAGCGCCCAGCAAGTGCACAGGGGGTGCGCTACATTTCCGGGCTATCCAAACGACTATACGCCAAGCAAGGGGGAACGCAAGCATTATAAATGGGGCAAATCTGAGCGATAAAACTGGTTCCGAAGAAGCCGCAATTACCTTTGTGACCGTTTGTGACGGGACGCTTACCTCCTGGCAAGGAGAGTGTCTTGGTCATGGCTGTAAGACGGCGCTGACAGTTTGCACAGGATGCACCCGGCAGGTATTGGTCGTCTCTTTTTTGTATGGCATTTGAAGTATTTTCACAGAATTACGGAATTTACATAAGCAAGATAATTGCCTTTTCATCGTGTGTTTGGTACTTTGCTTTCGCAGACCGATTAAGGCGAATCAAGATCATCTTTGAAAAGGAATTCAAATGAGAACCACCGCAAAGTGTCTTGCCATCCTTGTTTTACTTTTCGTTGCACTTCCAGTTTCGGCAGAATCCAGATGGACAATTGGGCTCTATGTCGCCAACGGGGATACGAACCATGAAGTAAAGAGCTTCAGCTCTAGCACTTCGGATTCGATTGATTCCAGTGGAGCATCAATCTCAATTGGCAAGACAGGTTCATCACAAAGAAACTACCTATCCCTAATGAGCCTTGAGTTTGATGATGCCTTCCTAGACACGGTATTTACAGGAACCGATTGGATTGCCCGGGAAGATCACTTCGGTGGTTATTTTGGTCTCATCCTCGGGTATTCAACATTGAGCTGGGAAGAAGACGTAGATCTCGGCCTCGGCGTCACTGCCCCTCTCGACGGTCAAAAAGCATCGAATTTCTCTTATGGGGCGCGGGCTGGTGCTTTCATCGAGATTGGTGATAATTGGGTTCTCGATGTCTCTTACCAGTGGCTCAAGACCGATCTTAGAACGGAAATTAGTCTCGGTGGCTTCGGAGATATTGTTCACACGATTGACACTATTTCCACTGTGAATGCTGGCGTTCTTTTCCAATTTTGATGTTCAGGATATTCAGCTGGATAAACCATGAACGTGGCAAGGCATGTCTGCTTTGAGTGCATACAATAAATTATTGGCCTTTATCCGTTTACAATACGATGGGTGAGGCGCGACATCGCCCCCAGCGAGGTGGTTGTTCTTGCTACCCCCCCATGCCGGGTTGTTGGTACTTTTTCGCTATCCTGATTTGAGTTGACCCAGAAATTGAGGACTTCGAATGAAGACGACGCCATCTCCTCTGATGCTTTGTGCTTGCCTGTTTGTTTCGCCTTCGGCTTTTGCTGCCTCTGACTGGTATGTCGGCCTGGCGGCCGTGGATGGCCGCTCTGATCAGACTGTTCAATTCCAGGGCAACCGGCAATCCGGCCCCCTCAAGGATAACGGCATATCCCTGCAGCTCGGCAAAACCGGAGAAGACCGTAGAGAGTATTTCTCTGTAACATCCATTCTGCACGACGATGCAACGGTAAACACATTCGCCTTCGGTGCTGACAGTCTCTACAGGGACGGAATGGTAGGCGGGTATTTCGGGGTACTGCTCGGACTCTCGGCGCTCACCTGGGACTCCGATATCAGCTTTCAAGGCTCAGAAACAGTGCCTGTTTCCAGCGAAAGCACATCCAATTTCGCATACGGCGTCCGCGTGGGTGGTTTCGTGGAATTTGGGGACAACTGGGGCCTGGATGTCTCCTATCAGCTGGTGCACACGAATCTGAAGACACAAGTTGAGGTTACTGGCCAAGGCACTTTCAATCACACAATCGACAGGATTGCGACACTTCACGCAGGTGTGAACTTCAGGTTCTGATGCCGCGCTCTTCCGCGTTCTTCTGGACAGCCGCCCATAGGGGGGGGGCTTCCTCGTTTTCATCAGTGGTAGCGTGGAGGAGCGAGCACATGACACTCACCTTCCTCAGCTCTATTCCCCGAGCCCGGCTAGCGCAGATCTCAGATCCCCGCATGGCACCGGATCTGCCGCTCAAGGCGGATCAAACCTGTCTGGCTTCCC
>SL_3KL_010_SEDDRAFT_10001068_pt1 | contig 24363 bp, 24 predicted proteins | sample SodLakKL_010_SED_2_FD_10381 | JGI IMG/M metagenome (IMG submission 10381) | reverse complement strand
TTGGTTAAAAAGTACAATGACACTGCTCCTGTCATAAACCAGTGAGTAAGTGCCTGGTTGAGACCGCTGTAATTTTGGACAATATAAATTACCGATAAAATAACCAAAAACAGGGCTGCCCCAACAGTATAGGAATGATTCAAAAATCCACCGATAAATAACAACAATCCTGCCAGCAAAAANCCTGCTGCCATGTAAAAATTTACGGCATTAAGATTAAATTGCAGAAACACATTGGCAAAGCTGGTGTAAATAAAAAACAGCAGGGCAAGTCGCATAGCCCATGCTGCTAATCCGGTGAAGTTTTTCCAGGGTTTCATAATTGTATCAGGTTATGAATGATAGAATAAGTTTATTTTTGTTGACATACAGACTGGGGTTAAAGGCCTGAAATGCGCGAACATGGTGTTGACTCTCAACAGGCTTGGCCGGGAACCATGCTTTTCAGACTGGCATGCTCAAAAAGGTTTAAACCCAATGATTTCACGAACTTCTCTCACTGTTTTGGATGCACTTTCACGGGCTTTTTCGGCACCCATCCGGGCGACCTTGCTCAAATAAGCATCGTCGGCACTTATCTCCATGATTTTCTCCCTTAGGGGAGCCGTAAAAGTTATTACATCCTCGGCAATCTGCTTTTTAAAGTCTCCGTAACGAATCTGGCACTGGTTATATTTCTCATCAAAGAAACTCAAAATTTCTGGAGAAGATACCACTTTCATGATGTTGAAAAGGTTTTCAATAGCTTGTGGCTTAGGTTGGTTCATTTCGGTTGGGCCACTATCAGTAACAGCTCTCATAACTTTTTTCCGAATTACTTTGGGGTCATCAGCCAGGAAAATGGCGTTCCCCTCACCTTCCGATTTACCCATCTTGGTACTGCCATCAAGTCCAGGAATTTTAATGAGATCCCCGCCAAAGTTATAAGCATAGGGCTCCGGAAAATACTCAGTATTGTACATCCTGTTGAACCGTTTACCAAAGGTACGTGCCATTTCCAGGTGCTGCTCCTGGTCTTTACCCACAGGAACCTTGTTAGACCTGTGAATAAGGATATCGGCAGCCATCAGCACTGGATAAGTCAAAAGTCCGGAGTTGATGTTGTCAGGTTGTTTTCGCGCTTTCTCTTTAAAAGTGGTGCAGCGTTCCAACTCACCCATATAGGCATTCATGTTAAGCAACAGATACAACTCTGCCACTTCCGGCACATCACTTTGGATGTAAAGGGTAGCTATCTCAGGGTCAATTCCTGCAGCCAGGTATTCCACCAAAACCTGCCTTACATTCTGGTGTAAATCTTCAGGGGTTGGGTGGGTAGTTAGTGAATGATAATCAGCAATAAAAAAATAACACTGATGCTCATGCTGCATTTTTATGAAATTCTTGATGGCACCAAAATAGTTTCCCAAATGTAGATTGCCAGTTGACCGGATACCACTTAGTACTGTTTCCATGGATGTAAAAGATAGTTTTATTATACTGATAATAATTGAAACACACAACGTTTTTTTGCGAGTGCAAAGATAGGTTATTTCAGATAAGTTTTAATGTCTTTGATATTAAGCTGAAGGTTACGAGTTCCATTCCATTCATTTTCTTCTATCTGATAGACAATATCAAAATACTTTCCCCAGACAACGGCATCAAAGTGATGTGCTTGCTGAAAAGCTATTCCACTGATACTTTTCCCGGGCTCATGGGGGTGGGAAATGGTAACCTTCAGGTGTTTCTGGCCAACCACCCGGGCAGTGTTGCGATCAGTCACACCCCTTGTAAGAAAAACAGGGGTCATATTTCCGGGTCCATGGGGAGCAAATTGTTTTAAAATCCTGAAAAACTTGTGGGTAATCTGTGAGAGTTTTATCTCGGCATCGATTTCTATCTCTGGTACCAGCATTCTGTCCGTAATGGTTTTGGAAACCGTTTCATCAAATGCCTGTGAAAATGCTTCCAGGTTTTCAGGTTTCAGGCTCAGTCCGGCGGCGTATTTATGGCCTCCAAAATGCTCCAGATAATCGCTGCATGCATCAATGGCATCGTATACATCAAAATCCTTAACAGAACGTGCTGAGCCGGTAATAACACCATTGGACTCGGTCAGGATTATAGTGGGCCGGTAATAGTGTTCTGTAAGCCTTGATGCCACAATCCCTATAACCCCCTTGTGCCATTGAGGACTAAACAACACCGTCGATTTACTTTCCTTTAGCTCCGGGTTGCTATCTATCATTTCCAGGGCTTGCCGGGTGATTTCGGTGTCAAGGTTTCTCCGGTCGTTGTTGTTGCTGTTGATATCTCTGCTTAGTAAATGCGTCTCACCCATCCGCTGGCAAAGTAACAACTCTACGGCAGCATTTCCGCTTTTCATACGCCCTGCCGCATTGATTCGGGGGCCAATCAAAAAGACTGCATCGCTGATGGTAATATCGCGAGAGAAAACACTCGTGGTGGTAGGTTGGCTTTTCCTTATGATATTGCTGTAAAACAAGATGGATTCAAACCCTGCCCTGGGTTTAAAATTAAGCCTTTGCAAACCATAATAAGCAAGTATACGATTTTCACCGGTAATGGGTACAATATCAGCGGCTATACTCACAGCCACCAGGTCCAGAAACTTCATCAGCTCATCAAAAGGAAGTCTTTTTTTCTGATAATAAGCCTGCGCCAACTTAAACCCAATACCGCACCCCGAAAGCTCCTTATAAGGATATTGGCAATCTTTGCGTTTGGGATCCACAATAGCCTTTGCTGCTGGCAGCTGGTCGCCCGGCCTGTGATGGTCACAAATGATAAAGTCGATCCCTTTTTCAGCTGCATAATTAACCTGGTTTATGGCCTTGATGCCACAATCCAAAGCAATAATAACCTTTATATTGTTTTTATGAGCATAGTCAATACCTGCCAAGGATATTCCATAGCCTTCTTTGTAGCGATCGGGAATATAAAATTCAATATTGTCGTAAAAATCTTCCAGAAAAGCATAAGTAAGGGCCACAGCAGTTGTGCCGTCCACATCATAATCACCATATACCATGATGCGCTCACCCTTTTCTATAGCCTGCTCTATCCGCTGAATGGCAATGTCCATATCCTTCATCAGAAAAGGATCGTGCAAACCTTCAATTGATGGGCGAAAAAACTCCTTGGCTTCAGGGAAACTTCTTACGCCCCGCTGCACCAATAACCTGGTCAGAACACTGTCAATACCCAGAGAGTCGGATAACTTACTGACAATATCCTCATGTTCATTATCTTTTACTACCCACCTTTTTTCCATTATAACAATTTTCTTTTGGGTAAAGATAATAAATCCCCATAACATAGTCATGGAGTCAAAAGCCAGTCATGGCGTAACAGGCTGTTTTGCAGCAGAAAAAATTATCAAGAAAATAATAGATGGTATAAGCACAGGCAGTGTCCCGTCAAAGTTGGGAAAATGCAAATTAAATAAAAATGCCGGTAGATTAGCACGGGTTTTTATTCCTCTGTCAGCAGGGTAATCATATTGTTATTCACTTCAACAATACCAGGATTTACCTCCAGGAAGAATTTATTCCGTCCTTCATCAATTATTTTCAATTTCCCTTTATCGATCAGGGCAATAATGGGGGCATGATTGTGGAGAATTTCAAATGAACCCATGGTTCCGGGCAGCTGAACAAGCACAACATTGCCTTCATAAATAAATTTGTCGGGAGAAAAAACTTTTAAATACATAGGCCTAATTTTTAGCAGATTCTTCCAGGATTGCTTTCCCTTTTTCAATGGCCTGCTCAATAGTACCTACAAGGCTAAAAGCCGCTTCGGGGTATTCATCCACCTCACCGTCCATAATCATTTTAAACCCTTTGAGGGTATCCTCAATGCTCACGAAAGACCCCTTAAGCCCGGTATATTGCTCTGCCACAAAGAAAGGCTGCGACAGAAACCGTTGTACTCTTCGTGCTCTGCTTACAATCAGTCGGTCTTCTTCAGAGAGCTCGTCCATTCCTAATATGGCAATAATATCCTGCAACTCACGATAGCGCTGTAGAATCATTTTTACTTCCTTGGCAATGTTGTAGTGTTCATCTCCAACGATTTCAGGGGCAAGGATACGGGAGGTAGAATCCAATGGGTCTACAGCGGGATAAATTCCCAGTTCAAAAATTTTACGACTAAGAACAGTTGTGGCATCAAGGTGAGAAAAGGTTGTGGCCGGAGCAGGGTCGGTAAGGTCATCTGCGGGAACGTATACAGCCTGAACCGATGTAATAGAACCCCGTTTGGTTGAGGTGATTCTCTCCTGCATCAGCCCCATTTCGGTGGCAAGGGTTGGCTGATAACCCACTGCAGAGGGCATCCTGCCAAGCAATGCCGACACTTCAGAGCCAGCCTGGGTAAACCGGAAAATATTATCAATGAAGAAAAGAATATCGGAGCCAGAGGTTTCATCATCTCCATCGCGGAAATACTCAGCCACAGATAAGCCAGAAAGGGCCACTCTTGCCCGTGCTCCCGGAGGTTCATTCATCTGACCGAATACCAGGGTGGCCTGTGACTGGGCAAGCTGTTCCCTGTCCACCTTGCTTAAGTCCCAATGCCCCTCTTCCATGGATTTTTTAAAATCATTTCCATACCTGATTACTCCCGATTCTATCATTTCCCTGAGCAGGTCATTCCCTTCACGGGTTCTTTCTCCCACACCTGCAAACACACTCGTCCCCTGGTATCCTTTGGCAATGTTGTTGATTAATTCCATAATTAAAACGGTTTTGCCCACACCTGCCCCACCAAAAAGTCCAATTTTTCCTCCCTTTGGGTAGGGTGCAAGCATATCGATAACTTTAATCCCGGTATAGAGAACCTCGGTTTCTGTTTTCAGATGCTCAAATTTGGGGGCATCACTGTGAATATTATATCGCTTAGAGGTTTTAACATCTTCAAGTCCATCAATGGTATTTCCAATTACATTGAACAGACGTCCCCGGATTTGCTGACCGGCAGGCATAGTAATAGGTCCTTGTTTAGAAACCACTTCCATGCCCCGGTAAAGCCCGTCAGTAGAATCCATGGCTACTGTTCGTACGGTGTCTTCCCCCATATGTTGTTGACATTCAAGCACAATCTTAACTCCATGGTCGTTTTCTACTTCCATTGCATCATAAATAGCGGGAAGGATACTGGTGTTTTCAAAAGCAACGTCCACCACAGGTCCGATCACCTGGGATATTTTTCCGGAAATTTTTTCCATCTGCCCAAATTTTTATGATAAGTGAGACTAAATCATTTATAGGAAACAATATTAGTAAATTTTAGACAAAAGCAACCACGTATTTCACGTAATTTTCTCAAACGATGATTTTTTTTCGTGTATTTTTACTATACAAAGTTTTTGGATTGCAAATTTTCATAACACTGTATCCTGATTATTGGGAGAGTAGCCGATAAAGAAACGGCGCCTGATTAGCTGAATATTTCATCCTTTAAAAAGAGAGGATAACATTTATATTTAACAGCATCATCCGTGGATATGTTTACATAAAAATTTTTCAGGATGTGTTTCCACTAATTACATCCATATTAACAGTGAAGAGCGAAATCATTTGCTGCAATATGAGCATAATTGTCTTAAAATATTTAGTTTTGTAAGCAATACAAACCTAAGGGGTAAAAAGAAAACACAAAACCTTGCACATTTTTAAAAGCATAGAGGAGTTGGATATTCACCAGTATCCACATGTAATTGCGGGAGCATTTTTCCGTATGCAGAAAAAGCATATTCTGCAGCTGGATGAAATTAACAAGCTTGTCAATGGAGAGGTCTTGTTTTTGGATGTGTTCCCCCATGATGAATCCACAAGGTGGCTCTTGAGCAGTAGTGAGCGTCAGCAACTTTTAAAGCAGTTGGGGGCGCGTTACTACCTTGAAGTGAGTTCAGAAAAATGGCCTTTTGTAGCCAGGCAAATCAGGAAAAAACAAAATCATAGAATTGGGTTTTACCAAGGACCCTATATGCTTGAAGGCTTAGACCAGGATGGTATAAATGCCAAATCAGCTCGTAAGTTTTTGTCTTCTCTTCTACGTTATAAAACAAATTTTAACTGGTATAAAAAACTGGGGTACATGTATCCTGTCAGTGGCAAAGTTGCTTATGGCAATCAGATCGGGCGTCAGCTGGGTTACCCCACAGCCAACCTGGACACCGACGAACCCCGGAAAATTATCCCTCCCATGGGAGTTTACGCAGGGTGGGTAAAGCACGACAAAAAGTGGTACAGATCCATGATAAATGTTGGAATTCGTCCAACGCTTAACATGGACAATGTAACCATTGAGGCCCACATATTTGATTTTTCAAAAGATATTTATGAGCAAGAGATATCCATTCATTTCTATAAACATATACGAGAGGAAATGAAATTTCCCTCATTGAGCAAACTCACCCACCAACTCAGTATGGATCGGGGAAAGGCACTCAAAACACTTGAAGAGGCTGAAATAACTCCCTGGAACCATTCAGACTTTATCATTCCGGGGCTAAAGCCAACTTTAAAAGAATAAAAACACACTCATGGGCAGCACCCTACGAAATATTATCCTCTTTTTGTTGCTGATACTGTCGGGAATATTTATCTGGTATTTCTTTCGGGTTTTTCTGTATCTTATTATCGCTGTGGTACTGTCATTATTAGGGCAGCCCGTGGTTGATTTGTTGCAGCGGGTGAAAGTTGGCAACCTGCGCCTGCCCAGGGGTGTTTGCGCATTTATCACACTTCTATTTATGTTGTCGTTGTTTGCTGGGTTTGTAACCGTCTTTTTTCCCTTACTAGCCTCACAGGCTGCATTTGTTGCAGATCTGGATGTGGCAGGTATAACCCGCAACCTGGAGGATCCTCTGATGCAGCTGGAGATGAAACTGCGCGAATGGAGCCTCCTCAAACCCGACGAAACCATTAGCAGCAAAATTGTGTCAGAGCTGGTAGCCATTGCTACCTTTGATCGGTTTTCCAGCCTTTTCAATTCGCTTATAAGCTTTGCCATTGAAGTGTTTTTCGGGTTTTTGGCCATCAGTTTTATCACCTTTTTCTTTTTAAAGGAGCAGCATCTATTCTCAAACATATTTGTTTACTTTACCCCAAAACCTTACAAACAGGAGGTCCGGGTTATTCTTGCCGAAAGTAAGGTTCTGCTCAGACGCTATTTTGCAGGACTGCTTACCGATCTTACAGCGGTTTTTATAATGATCAGCTTCGCCATGTGGCTGCTGGGAATGCCCAATGCACTGGTTATTGGCTTTTTTGCCGGTATACTTAATGTTATTCCTTATGTGGGGCCTATCATCGCTACATTTATCGGGGTTTTCCTGGGTATTTCCGTAAACCTTCACTTGGACTTTTACACACAAATGCTCCCCTTAATCCTGAGCATTGTGGCATCATTCATTGTAGTTAACACCATTGATGTGGGAGTTTTACAGCCCATGATATACTCAAAAAGTGTGAGGGCGCATCCCCTGGAAATTTTTATCGTGTTTATGATTGCAGGCATGACGGCCGGCGTTTTTGGGATGATAATCGCTATCCCCACTTACAGCGTAATTCGTATTTTTGTACGCCAGTTTATTGAAAAATCAAGAATGGTAAAAGGTTTGCAAGACTCCTTCAACTCCAGTCAATAGCACGACCTTTTTACAAATGTCCGCTTAAATAATTGATGCCCCCTGCACATGATACTCAATTATTCGGCTTATATAAACGACATTGCCCGGTTATGCAGAAGCATAATCCGCAAAAAGCGACTTTGGAACTACCTGAAAATTATTTACGCTTACAGGTTTTCTATGTTCCGAAAAATTCCCTATGTAATGGGCGGACCTTTCTCCCTTCATCTTGAAACGGCAGCAGTATGTAACCTAAAGTGTCCGGAATGTGCAGCAGGACGGGGGGTTACAAAGCGTCATCAAAAATATATGGAGCCTGATCTGGTTGAAAAACTTCTTGCAGCGCATCAAAAAAATGCCTTCTACTGCAACCTCTACTTTCAGGGAGAGCCTTTTTTGCATCCTGACATTTTCAAAATTCTGCAGAAAGCAAGCTCCCGAAATTATTATACAGTCATATCAACCAATGGCCATTTTTTGGATGAAGCCAACTGCATACAAACTGTTGAGAGCAAGTTGAACAGATTGGTTGTTTCCCTGGATGGAACCCGGCAACAAACCTATTGGGAATACCGCAGAGGAGGAAAGTTTGATACGGTAATAAAAGGGATCAGGCAATTGGTTGAAACACGCAACCGGCTGGGAAAAACAAACCCTTTGATCGTGGTGCAGTTCCTGGTGAACAAAACCAATGAACATGAGCTTCCTGGCTTAACAACTTTTGTGCGAAACCTTGGCGTTGATGTCCTTGTTTTGAAAAGCATGCAAATATATTCAGATGCAGGGAAAAAAACTTTTACCCCTTCAATCCAACAATACAATCGCTACCCCAAAAACCCTTCCCCAAAATCCAAATCCTGTTTTCGTCTATGGAGCAATGCGGTATATACCAGCGACGGGCAAATGGTACCCTGTTGTTATGATAAAATACCAGAATATCCTATGGGAGAAGGAGAAGTTCGCCCTCTAACTCATTGGAAATCAAAAACGATGCAGGATTTTCGAAAAAGAATACTGGAAAACAAAAACCTTCCTGAAATCTGCAGCAATTGTGGGCGTTAATTAGAAGTATGAGAAATAAAACGTTATTATATAAAGCACCTTGGCTACCCATCAAAGGAAACCAAGGTGCTTTAGGATATCAGTATTTGACTATATGTCAATGTATTACCAGTTCTATAAGTATAAAAAAAGCAGGTAGAATCAGATGGTCATTATATCACTTTCTTTTGCTTCAAGCAGTTGATCGGCTTTCTTAATATGCTTATCCGTAAGCTCCTGCATATTGGATTCAAACCTTTTCACCTCATCCTCTGGTACACCTTCTTTTTCAAGTTTCTTAGCCGCATCAATAGCATCTCTCCTGGCATTTCTTATACTCACCTTGCAGTTTTCAGCTTCACCTTTGGCTTTTTTAACCAACTCCTTCCTTCTTTCTTCGGTTAGCGGGGGCACAACAATCCTTATGACAGTTCCATCATTTTGCGGATTAAAGCCAAGGTTGGCTGCCATAATCGCCTTTTCAATGGGTGCAAGCATCGATTTCTCCCAGGGTTGTACAACAATGCTTTTGGGATCCGGTGTATTGATGTTCGAGACCTGGCTTAAAGGGCTAAGGGTACCATAATAATCCACTTTAACACTGTCGAGCATTTGCGGGTTGGCTTTGCCGGCCCTTATTTTAACAAGCTCGCGCTCAAAGTGCTTGACAGCATTCCCCATCTTCTCTTCTGCCTCATCATTTAAAAAATCTAATTCTTCATTCATGGTATGATTTTTTTCAGATTCAAGGTTTATTAATGTTATCTGCCTACAAAAATAATCTTTTTGGCATAAAAAACAGAAATAACCCTATTTTTTTACAAGTGTTCCGTTGGGTTTGCCCTCCACAAGAATTTCTTTGAGATTCCCGCTCCGGTGCACATCAAAAACAATAATATCAACTTCATTTTCCATGCAGAGAGTGAAAGCTGTAAGATCCATTACTTGAAGATTCTTCTGGTAGGCCTCTTGAAAAGTGATTTGGTCAAAACGTTTGGCATGCGGGTCCTTTTCAGGGTCAGCGGTATAAACACCATCTACACGGGTACCTTTAAGAAGTACATCCGCTTTTATTTCAACAGCGCGCAAGGCAGCAGCCGAGTCGGTTGTAAAAAATGGGTTACTGGTACCACCAGCCATTATAACAACATATCCATTTTCGATATACTCAATAGCTTTTCTACGGCTCATTCTTTCACAAATGGGGTCAATGGCTATACCTGACAGAACCACTGCTTTAATGTTTGCACTTTCCAGGGCGGACTGCAGCGCCATTGAATTAATAACAGTTGCGAGCATACCCATATAATCGCCCTGCACACGGTCTACACCTTCACTTTTTCCACTAACCCCCCTGAATATATTTCCTCCTCCCAACACGATTCCTACTTGTATCCCTTTATCATAGACTGATTTAACTTCACTCACATATGCACTCAGCATATTTCCATCAATCCCCTGTTTGTTCACTGATGCAAGTGATTCTCCACTGAGTTTCAATAATATCCTTTTATAGTTATTCATTGGTCAAACCTTTAAATTAAAACTGATAAGATGCCTAATCAAAAATTATTTTGCAAGTTTAATGCTTTTTTCATTACCTCCTGGTTTTAAATACAACGATGACCATTTTATCTGTGACACCAAGTGTATAATTAAAACCAGAAGCAATAAAAAAGGGGCTTGAATGCCCCTTTTTAAAATATTATCAAAAACTATTCCTGAATTATGCCAGGGAAAGTCTTTTAAAGTCAGTGACCGTAAGGTCTTTTTGTGCTTCAGAAAGCATTTTGGCCACAGATTTTTTGCTTTCTTTGTAAAACTCTTGGTTTAGCAATGTGCTCTCTTTGAAGAATTTGTTGAGTTTGCCCATTGCGATTTTTTCAAGCATTTCTTCCGGTTTACCTTCCTGACGTGCCTGGTCTTTACCAATTTCTATTTCTCTTTGCTTCACATCTTCTGGTACGCTTTCAGGATCTAAGGCAACAGGAGCCATAGCAGCTATTTGCATCACCACATCTTTACCCGTTTGTTCGTTTTCAACTTTCTGGTTGAATGCAGCTACAGAGGCGACCTTGTTTCCGGGGTGAATATAAGCAAATGCATTTTCACCAGTAACCACCTCAAACTGAGAGAGCTCAAGTTTTTCACCGGTTTTACCAATCATATCGGTGATGTTTTCTTCTACGGTCCTGCCATCCATTTTTTCGGTCAGAAGCTCCTGATGATTTTTCACACCTTTCTCCACGCCAAAATCGAGTAATTTTTGTGCAAAATCAATTACTTCCTGGTTTTTGGCCACGAAGTCTGTTTCACAATTGAGCATGATAACCGCAGCCCTTTTCTTGTCATCAGCGGTTTTGGCCAAAACCACCCCTTCGTTAGCAGATCTGTCAGCACGGTTGGCTGCAAGTTTTTGTCCTTTCTTGCGGAGTATATCAATAGCCTTTTCGAAGTCACCATCGGTTTCTACCAGTGCTTTTTTGCAGTCCATCATACCTGCACCGGTTTGCTTACGTAGTTTGTTAACTTCAGCAGCAGAAATTTTCGCCATATTATGTTATGGATTAAAAATGAATATTAATAAACTAATTACTTTCTGGGTCTTTTTGTAGCAGTACCTCTGGGGGATTTAGCTGCTTTTTTGGCTCCTCCTACTTCCTCATCTTCATCGTCTCTGGGCTTGGCTTTACGGGTTTTAGGGGTCACTTCCTTTTCCTCCTCATCCATGTCTTCAACTTGCTCCAGGGATTTTGCCTTCTTTTCCTTATCCTTTTCGGCCTCTTTTAGATCTTCCTCTTCCTGAGCCTTATCCTTGTCCATTTTCCTTTCCGTAAGTCCTTCCTCAATGGCATCCACGATATTTTTCATAACCACGGAGATAGATTTTGAAGCATCATCATTTGCTGGAATTGGGAAGTCTACCTGGTTGGGATTAGAGTTGGTATCCACAATAGCAAAGGTTGGGATATTAAGCTTATGAGCTTCAGCCACAGCAATATGCTCCTTCATAATATCCACTATGAAAATTGCAGCAGGTAATCTGGATAAGTCCGTAATAGACCCAAACTGTTTTTCCAGTTTAGCTCTTTCTCTGGTAATTTGCAATCTTTCTTTTTTGGATATATTGTCAAAAGTACCATCAGTGGCCATTTTATCAATGGCAGCCATTTTTTTTACGGCTTTCCGGATGGTTGCAAAATTGGTAAGCATACCTCCGGGCCATCTCTCTGTCACGTAGGGCATATTTACCTTCTTCACCATTTCAGCCACTACATCTTTAGCCTGCTTTTTGGTGGCTACAAAAAGTATTTTTTTCCCAGATCTGGCGATTTGTTTCATTGCTGCAGCAGCCTCATCAATCTTGGCAATGGTTTTATTCAGATCAATGATATGAATACCATTTCTTTCCATGAAGATGTAAGGAGCCATATTCGGGTTCCACTTACGTTTAAGGTGTCCGAAGTGTACGCCTGCTTCTAAAAGTTCGTTATAATTGGTTCTTGCCATGTTAAAATAAATTTTCCAAAAATGATATTAACGTTTGCTGAATTGGAATTTTTTCCGGGCTTTACGCTGTCCGTACTTTTTCCTTTCTACCATGCGCGGGTCGCGTCTGAGTAAGCCTTTGCTTTTCAGGGCGGGTCTCCATTCGCCGTTAATTTCCACAAGTGCTCTTGAAATAGCCAGCCTTAAAGCTTCTGCCTGCCCCTTTATTCCGCCTCCATCAATAATTACTTTTAAATCATACTTGCCAGTATTTTCAGTAATCTCAAAAGGCTGATTAACTACATACTGTAAAATTTTTGTGGGGAAATATTCATTGATATCCTTCTTATTTACAGTTATCTGGCCGTTGCCGGGTTTAAGGTATATGCGGGCAACTGCAGTCTTTCTTCTACCTATAGTGTTGATAACTTCCATGCTTACTTGATTGTATTAAGGTTGATTTTCTTTGGTTTTTGTGCCTGGTGAGGATGTTCACTACCGGCATATATAAACACGTTGCGCAATAATGCATCTCCCAGTTTGGTTTTGGGTAGCATCCCTTTAACAGCCCTGTTTATGATTTCGGTGGGTCTTTTTTCAAGCATCTTCTTTACAGATGTAAAACGCTGTCCTCCAGGATACCCTGTGTGGCGAACATACTCTTTTTGATCCCATTTATTACCCGTCAGCTGGATCTTGTCTGCGTTGATAATGATCACATTGTCTCCGCAATCCACATGAGGAGTAAAATTTGGCTTATTCTTTCCGCGTACCATCTTAGCTACCTTGCTGGCAAGACGGCCCAAAATCTCATTTTCTGCATCCACAAGCACCCACTCTTTGGTTACTGTTTCCTTGTTGGCAGATGTTGTCTTATAGCTTGTTGTATCCATTATTTGCTTAATTTGCTGTAATTGATTTTTTTATAACGCAAACATCCCCTTCCTTTAAGGGGGTGCAAAGCTAAAATTAATTTTTTGTTCGGGCAAATTTATTAACAACAAAGTGTTGATAAATTATTAAATAAGTTGTTGACAAAACGGCTTATTTTTTCAGGCTGCAAAGATAGAAATTATTTCCTTTTGTTTATCAACTATTTGTATTTTTTCCGCAATAATTTGATCCGTTTTTTTAAACAGTCTCCAATTCTTCCATTGTGTACCTTTCAGACCAAAAGTGTAATTTTGTACGTTTTTCCTTGTTTCTTTGTTTATTTTTTAAGCCTGTGCAGGATGTACTTTGGTGTGTTAAGGTACAAACCATTTGGTTTTAAGTGATTTATAAACACTGACCTGGGGCTGCTTTGTATAAAAATAATATCCATACAACATGACAAACACCATTTTTTGGACCACTGTAAAACAAAAATAAAACACCATCTTGCAAAACTCTTCTCACCTGAGTTAAAACAGACCGTGTCCTGTGAAATGAAAGTGAAAAATCAATTATTAATTAATTCATATTCTGATGAAATCCTTTTTGGGCGTACTTTTGACTTTTGCCCTTATTATAATTGCGCAAACAATGAGCGGGCAATCAAACCAACTTACCCTTTCGCCGGAGGCAGAAATCACACTTCTTACGGCCAGCCCGGGTGACGAACTTTATTCTGTTTTTGGTCACAGCGCTTTACGAGTTAATGATCCTCAACACAATCTTGACCTGGTCTTCAATTATGGAACCTTTGATTTTAACACGCCCAACTTTTATATGAAGTTTGCGCGGGGCAAGCTCATGTACAAACTCACTGTATCCCGGATGGAACAATTTGTTCCCGAATATCAACGCGAAGGCCGTGCTATTTTTGAGCAGGTGCTGAACCTTTCGCCCGCCCAAAAGCAAAAAGTTTTTGATTTTCTGATGGTGAACCGATTGCCTGAAAATGCTTATTACCACTATGACTTCTTTTATGACAATTGTGCAACCCGCATCCGGGATGTTGTTGAGATACTCATTGAACCTGACTGGCCCCGGCAAACGGGTTGGGATGAAGAAGTACTGGCCGAAGTCCGCAGTCACTTTGACTATGAATTCGATTATGAACCCAGTATGGAACATCATCGAAGTTTTCGCGATATGCTCCAGCCATTTCTGGTAAATATGCCCTGGAGTGCCTTTGGCATTGATTTAGCCCTAGGACTTCCCGCTGATAGAACAGCTAGGCCATGGGACTTTATGTACCTGCCTGATGAGATGCTTATCGCATTTGACCTGGCAGGACATCCCAATGGAGAGCCTCTTGTAACTGAACACCGTATCGTTATTCCCAAGACCCAGACACTTAGTCCTGCTAACTTTTTTTCACCCCAAAAAGTTTTTTGGCTGGTTTTTCTCATTGGTTTATTAAGCTTTCTATCGCCAAAGGCATCATTCCTATTTGACCGGGTATTTTTTACCGTATTGGGCATTACAGGTATTATGGTGTTGCTTTTATGGTTTTTTACAGACCATGGCGCCACAAAAGCCAATCTCAATATCTTATGGGCTGTACCAACCCATTTGTATTACATTTGGATTTCCGGTAAAAACCGACCCCTGAAAAAAACCTACTTCAGGATTATTTCCATTGTTTCGGTATTGCTTTTAATTTTATGGCCATGGATTCCTCAGGGATACAACATTGCTTTTGTACCTATAATACTAACAAGTATAGCAAGGTCAGTTCCCCGTGCATTTGAAATTCCACGTTTGTCCCATATTGTAAGCTGATAATCATATGTATGTGAAATAAGGCTCACCCCTTCACACCCATCAAAAGCAAAACAATAATTTGTGAACAAAACGGAAGATCGGGTTGTTTGGGTTGCAAAAGACGACGCCATGAAAGATCAAACCATTAACGGTATCCATCATATTACAGCCATTGCCGGTAGTACTCAGAAAAACGTAAGGTTTTATACCGAAATACTCGGCCTGCGATTGGTGAAACGGACCATCAACTTCGACAGTCCAGATACTTGGCATTTGTACTATGGCGACGAAACGGGTTCTCCGGCCAGTGTAATCACCTTTTTCCCATTTCGTGGAGTAACACGTGGTAAAACAGGGAATCGCTCCCTTTCCAATACTCTTTATTCGGTGGGAGATAGCTCTCTTGAGTTTTGGATGAGTCGCCTGAAAACTTACCAGGTTGAATACCGCGGACCCTTTGCTCGTTTTGATGAAAAATATATCACTTTTGAAGACTTTGATGGTCTGCAAATTGAGCTGGTTGCTAATTCCATGGATAAGCGTACAGGTTGGCGCACACCTGGTATTCCTGCAAAGCACAGTATCAAAGGGTTTTTCTCGGCAGTGTTAAGTTACGGATCTGCTGAAAAAACGCTGGATTTCCTGATCAACCAGTTAGAGCATCAGGTACTGGAGCAAACACCTGAAAGGATTCGACTTTTCTCAGGCGACAACAAACCAGGCAACTATATTGATTTATTATCCAGGCCTTCTGTTCCGGGCCATACTCCAGGTTCGGGACAGGTACACCATCTTGCATTTCAGGTACCCGATGAACAAAAACAGGAAGCGTTCAAACAGAAACTCGAACAAAACGGTGTTTTTACCTCCCGTGTAATGGATCGGCAATATTTTAAATCTATCTATTTCCGGGAGCCTGGTGGTGTATTGTTTGAGCTGGCCACATCGGGTCCGGGATTTTTAAAGGATGAAAGCTTAGAAAACCTTGGCACTGCACTGAAGCTTCCCCCCTGGTTGGAAACTGATCGCCAAAGCATTGAGGCCAACCTTGATGCATTTTAAAGGCTGTCTAAACAGCTGATTTGGCNAGTGGGTGGTAGTCTCCTTTCAAACCTCCGGGAGTACTGTTTCGGATATCATATGCGATTGAAATACTGGGTTTTACTGTTTCAAGTCCAAACCCTTTACCGTCCAGGATGTTTTGATAGCTATATGTGTGCAAATCCGTAAAGCCACCACTAAACTCAAACTCCTCACCATCCAGGGTCAAAGACCGGTAGGTGGCTTGCCCTTTATTGCTGACAGCCTTCGGCAAATCACGTTTATCCACACTCAAAAACCATCTTACCCGTGCTCTTTCGAGCTCCAAAAATCCTGCAGCCTTGCTGTCTTTGCTTAAGTGAACCTTGTTTTGTTTAACTTCTCCAAAAATCCATGTGAGCATATCAAAAAAGTGAATGCCAATGTTTGTGGAAATTCCCCCTGATTTTTCATGGTTTCCCTTCCAGGAATAAAAATACCAGGCTCCTCTTGATGTGATATAAGTTAGGTCAATATCATATACCTTATCTTTGGGCATATTTTGGGCTTTTTCTTTCAGGGAAACCACAGCATGGTGATGCCGAAGTTGCAAAATATTAAATATTTTCTTTCCCGTTTCCTTTTCAATAACTGCCAAAGCATCCAGATTCCATGGATTAAGCACAAGTGGTTTTTCACAAATAACATTTGCCTGGTTTCGAAGGCTTAACCTGATATGAGAATCGTGCAGATAATTAGGGGAGCAAATACTAACAAAATCCATAGGACACTCTCCCTTACGCCTTAGCTTATCCATGTGCCTGTCGAAACGTTCAGGTTCAGTAAAAAAAGCGGCATTGGGAAAGTAGCTGTCAATAATACCCACACTATCAAAAGGGTCAAGAGCAGCAATGAGGTCACCCCCTGTTTCTTTAATGGCTTTCATGTGTCTTGGGGCTATGTATCCGGCAGCACCAATAAGTCCAAATTTGGTAAGATTTTTCATGTTGTCTCTTTCATTGCTGGCTTATAGTAAACCACAGTGTTTTTAAAACCAATTATGTTACAAATGTACAGATTAAGTTTTAACCCGGTCCTGAAACGGCCCGGAAATTTCATAAAGGTGAACATGTCTGATATTGCGCCCCATTCATAGAATTGTATCGGTAATTTACGAAAAGACGCTTGAGAATGAGTTTGTCTTATCACGAAATTATGATTAAATTTATAAGAATATGGAAAATCCATAGAATTTTATCAAAAGCATTTTCGATTTATTTCTAACCCAAAANATATGCTTCATTGAAATTTTTCGCTGTTTTAAAAAAACTTTTCAGCACTTCGCAGTGTTAAAAAGATTTTTTATGCAATGATATCCTTATATCTTTGCGCCGAAATTGTGTTGGAGTTATGCGGAAAAAAAAATGGTTTGCGGTCTATACCCGTGCACGCTATGAAAAAAAAGTTGAGAAAAGGCTGCGCGAAAGCAATATAACCTGCTATTTGCCTGTAAAAAATCAACTTCGCCAGTGGAGCGATCGTAAGAAGTGGGTTGAAATGCCGTTATTTTCATCCTATATTTTTGTTTATGTGGATGATACAGAGCATGATACAGTGCTTAAAACAGTAGGAGCGGTACGGTTTGTTACTTTTGAAGGAAAAGCAGCCCAAATACCAGATAAACAAATTGAAAATATCAAATGGATCCTTTCTACTAATGTGGAAACCAACCTGGTTGAAGAAGATATTCCTTCAGGCAGCAAAATTGAAATTTTGAAAGGCCCCCTGATGGGACTGAGGGCAGAAATGGTGAACTATAAAAATAAAACGAGAATTTTGGTGCGTATAACCGAGCTTGACAAATCTTTTGAAATACATATTCCACGCAGTCACGTAAGGGTAATAAGCTAGGCAGAAAGGTGGCGATTAGGTAGTGCATTTTTTGTCCAAATAAAAATAAGTAAATCACGGATTAAACCCACCATATATAACTTTAATTTTGCTAACATTCCAAAACAGAAAATCCTGTAAAGAAAACTATAGGATGTCTTTACAAATTTGATTGAACAGATTAGAATTGGACAGTATGGATTATAAAAGAGAAGTATTGGTTGAGCCCCGGGTTAAAACAACAACTTTAAGGCCCAAAGTTCATCAAACACATCTGGAAAAACGAATTTGTGAAGAAGCAGGAGCAAAAGTATTAAAGCTTGTCTCTTCTTATATCAACATTAATCACCCGAACACCCAGGTGTTCAGCACCTCCACAGCCTTCAACATAAGTAAGCTCGAAAGAAAGCACATTAATGCGGTAGTCAACCTCAAACGAATAAATGATATTAGAAGAATCAACAAGTTTTTTGAAACCATCAATGAAAATTTAACCACAGGGTCAACTTTTATAGGCTGTGTTGAAACACTTGAGCTGAGAAAAAAGCGCCTGATGAATAAGTTCCCAGCATTACTAAACCGGTTATATGTTTTTGGCGATTATGTTTTCAAAAGGGTTTTTCCCAAACTGCCTGTAACCAAGCAATTTTATTTTACCTTCACCGGGGGACGCAACCGCATTATTAGTCGGGCAGAAACATTAGGACGCCTTTACTCATGCGGATTCGAAGTCATACATGAAGAAACACACGGGTACCTTTTTTATTTTGTGGTGAAGAAAGTAAAAGCTCCGGCTTACGATCTTTCACCATCCTATGGTCCGGTTTTTGGCATGTCGCGCATCGGCAAAAACGGGAAAACGATCAAGGTTTATAAACTCCGAACCATGTACCCCTATTCAGAATATTTGCAACAATACATCTATGAGAAAAACAAGCTTGAAGATGGGGGTAAATTCAAAAATGATTTCCGGATAACGGATTTTGGAGGAATAATGCGAAAATTTTGGCTGGATGAACTACCTATGCTTTATAACCTTCTGAAATTTGAATTAAAAATTGTGGGGGTGCGTCCTTTGAGTAAACACTATTTAAGCCTTTACCCCGAAGAGCTAGTTGAATTGCGAAAAAAATTCAGGCCTGGTCTTGTACCTCCCTACTATGCAGACATGCCTAAATCATTTGATGAAATCATTGAGTCAGAAAGCAAATATTTACAGGCTTACCGAAAAAACCCGCTGATTACAGATATCAGGTATTTTGTCAAGGCGTTTGTCAATATCGTTTTCAAAAACGCAAGGAGTAAATAAAAAAGTTTTTCTCATTGTTTTGTTTCAGGGAAAAAACAACAGTTTTATCCCTGCACCCACAATAACAACTATCAACACATACCTTACAAATGCTGCACCCCAGCTCACAGCATATTTACTGGCAAAATAAGCGCCCAGTGAATTGCCCGCTGCCAAAACCAAGCCGGCAGTTAGATCAATTTGCCCTTTGTAAATAAATACGGCCAAAGCAAATGGCGTGAAAATGAGATTAATGAAAACCTTCAATGCATTGGCTTTAACAAGATCATATCCGTCATTTAAAACAAGAGCACTTAATAAAAATATGCCCACACCCGCCTGAATAAACCCACCATAGGCTCCTATTAGATAAAAAAGCATAAACCGGAACATAGGGTATGACTTAATTTCTCCTGGTTTGCTACCCTGCAGCCATCGTGAAGGCTTCATCCATAAAGGGATAAGCATCAGGAAAAGTATGATTCCAACAGTAATTTCTACAACCCTTTCCTGCAACTCCAATACAATAAAAGCCCCTGTTACAGCCCCCAAAATGCTGGGCATAGCAACCCGCAACCCCATTTTAATATCCAAAACGTTTTGGTGGTAAAAATTTAAAGTACTTACGATATTCTGAAAAAATATACCAATGCGATTAGTGCCATTGGCCACATGCGGGGGCAAGCCAATAAACATTAGAATGGGCAAACTAATAAGCGAACCACTACCGGCAAGGGTGTTTATAATTCCACAAACAATTCCTGTTACTAAAACCAAAATAATATGTTCCCAGCTCATGCCATTTTTTATAATGAAAACACAAACCTAAAGGTTTTTGTTACAAAAAACTAAAAAAGTATCAAACGGGTTTGTTTGGTAAAGTATCGTCTTGGGACCGGAGCACTCGGCTGTTGCCTTTTTTTCCATAAACACGCCGGAGCCAGTGGGGTAAAATTATAGCTCCAATAAACAGGTAAGGATAATAGCTGATAAGCCTCCACATCAAACCCAGGGCGGGTGTAAGCCCAACTGGAATAAACTCACCCAGGAAACCACTAAAAACAAATTCAGCTACCCCGCTCCCACCCGGGGTGGGGCTAATCAATAAAATAACCCACATGACAAGTTGCCGGGCATAAATAAGCAGCTGATCGCCGCCGGAAACAAAGGCCATAATAAGGAAATTAACCACCAGGAATCGGCCTGTCCAGGAAAAAAAAGTACCGGCAAAAGCTTTGACCCAAAAAATAAAGGGTTTACCTTTCATCTCCCTGGAAGTGATGATGATCTCATTTCCCGTTTCAGCAGCTTTGTTTCTGTGTTTTCGTAAAAAAGGCAGTTTGAATATGGTGAGCAGAATCATTTTAAACCCACGGGGATTCACAAAAACCCCATAAATAATAATGGTTGTGAGCACCAAAATGAAAAGATAGCCTAAAACAAATATCCCCTGGGTGCCAAACCGAGTGTTCATAAAGACATACTCCCCCTCTGTAGTAAACAATTGTGATGTACCCACAATGATAATGATTAGGGGTACCATGATGATATAAAAAAGCTCATCCAGAAAGGCAGTAATCATAACAATGGCTGTGGTTCGGCCCATACTTACCCCTTCTTTGTTGACAATATAAAGGGCAATGGCGGAACCTCCGATTATCGAAGGGGTAATGGCGCTGGCAAACTCCCACAGCATGATTACATCAAAACTTCTTCGCCAACCTATCTGACCATCGGTTAGCACTCTTAATCGATACATATATCCCACATCACGGACGACCATCATAAGCAACGCCATGAAAATAAAGAAGTAGGATTGCCATACCCAGTTTATTCCGATAAAGGCATCCCGGTCAAAGCTACGAATTAGCAAAAAGGTAGCTACTCCCAATCCCAGGATGATCGGAATAATGATTTTCCTAAAACGGAAATAGGAAAGTACCTTTTTTTGTTGTTTGTCCATCCAGTCAATGTGGTTTTAATCCTGAAAGGTTGTTGTTTAAAGCACTGTTGCAGCGCATAACAACAACTCCTAAATATTTCGATTCAATGAGGGCCGAAAAAAGCCAAATTAGTATTATTGCTTTACCGGGCAGGTTACAATCTTTGAAAACCCGTGGTGTCTATCAAAATGGGCTGCAAAGATACATACATATTATGGTTTAAACGTAAGATTGATTGTTTGGTTCAGGGGTTTAATTTAAAAACCTTTGCTGGCAGTAAAGCTTAAAAAATCGTTTCCTTCATTGTTTTTAATGAGAAACTCCAATTGGTATCCTGGTAGTTTTAGGAATATCGTATTATATCACAATCTATGAAGAGTCAATTATTCCATCAAAAGATAAATAGCCTTCGCTTCGCGCCATTATGTCACCTGAAAGCTTCGATATAGCCCAAAAAACGCCATGTTGTCACTATTCAATGGCCTTAATTACGTTTTTTCCAATTGGATCGAGGTTTGCCTTTGAGGTTTGTGAATTTGAAATCAATAAATTTTTAAACCAATAATAAAGGAGAAAATATTATGACTATTATCAGATGGAAAATGCGCCCTGAGCTGGAAAATTATGTTGGACGAAACCTCTACAACCACCAGGATAGTAACATGAACGAAGACTGCGGATGCCTGCCCGACACAAATATTCTAAAATATGCTGATCATTACCGCATAGAAGTAGCGGCACCGGGGTTAAACAAGAAAGACTTCAACATCGAACTGAAAGAAGATGTCTTAACCGTATCCTACACAGCCGCCGATAATTCGGAGAATTCTCAGCCACAGGCAAAATATTTGCGACATGAGTTTGAAACAGAAAGTTTCACAAGGCATTTTACATTACCTGAAACAACCGACAGTGAAAAGATTGCCGCAAAATATGAAAATGGCGTTTTAAGCATCCATATTCCTTTTGAGGATCCTGAAAAAAACAGGATTACCAAATCCATCAGTATAAATTAATATGTACACCCGTATCGTTTAAAAGAGGCCCCAATGAGGGCCTCTTTTTTTGTAGATAAAGTATAATAAAGTTCTGAAAATTAACAGGCGAGTCCCGCAACAATGCGAATATTTCCCTGTAAGTTCGTATTTTTGCCTGCGAATAAAACAATCACCCTCAAAACAAATAACCATTATGCTTAAAAAATTATCAGAATTACATGAGTTGGCCCGAAGGGGTCAGAAGAAAAAACTTGTTTTGGCAGCAGCCCATGATCAAAGTGCCCTAGATGCTGTTGTCAATGCATCCAAGAATGGAATCGTTGATGTGGTATTGGTTGGCGATGAGGTGAAAATACAGGAAATATCGCAAAACAATAAGCTAGATATTTCATCCTTTGAGTTGATTCACGAGCCGGATAATACAAAAGCAGCGGCAATTGCCGTTAAGATGGTATCAGAGCAACAAGCTGATATTTTAATGAAGGGGCAGTTGGGTACTTCCACTCTTCTGAAAGCTGTTCTTAATAAAGAGTGGGGCTTGCGCAGCGGTGAACTTCTTTCACACCTTGCCCTGTTCGAGGTGGATGCCTATCATAAAATATTGGCACTCACTGATGCAGCCATGAACATCGCCCCTGACCTGAAAGGAAAAGTTTCTATTATCAAAAATGCTGTAAACTACCTCAACAAATTAGGCATTGAAACACCTAAAGTTGCGGCATTGAGCGCGGTTGAAACCGTAAACCCGGATTTAAAATCCTCCATGGAGGCGGCAGCCTTATCCAAGATGGCCCAAAGGGGACAAATTGACAAGTGCATCATAGATGGCCCTTTTGCATTTGACAATGCTGTGAGTGCAAAAAGCGCTCAACTGAAAAAAATTGACAGCCCTGTGGCCGGCGATGCAGATCTTTTGGTTGGTGATGATTTGGATGCATCCAATGCCATATACAAATCCTTTATTTATTTTGCCAAAGCCCGATGTGCAGCTGTAATCGTGGGTGCCAAATCTCCTATTGTATTAACCAGCCGTGCCGATGATGACCAGACCAAACTTAATAGTATTGCACTTGCAGCCGCAATCAATTAATTCAATTTAACCCTCATTCTTAAAAAAAAAACATGGAAGAAGAATTTTTGTTAGCCATAAACCCGGGCTCAACATCTACTAAAATTGCCGTTTTTAGAAACACCAAAGAAATCTTTCTGAAAAACATCAAGCATAGCTGTGACCAAATTGAACAGTTTGAAAAAATCACTGATCAGTATGAGTTTCGCCGGGATATTATTTTGAAAGAGCTGGAGGCAGCAGATATTAATGTTAAAAATATCCAGGTAGTAGTTGGTCGTGGGGGGCTTGTTAAACCCATTAAATCAGGGGTATACGAAATTAACGAACCCCTTGTTAAAGATTTGAAAATTGGTGTATTAGGCCAACATGCCAGCAACCTGGGTGGGTTAATTGCCAATGAAATAGCCCGCTCTTTACCCAAAGCGCGTGCTTTTATTGCCGACCCGGTGGTTGTAGACGAACTGGAGGATATTGCCCGTGTATCGGGGCATCCTGATTTTGAAAGAATATCCATTTTTCATGCTCTCAACCAAAAGGCCATTGCAAGACAACATGCAAGGGCTGTAGCGCAAACTTATGAGGCGCTAAACCTTATTGTTGCCCACCTGGGTGGGGGAATCAGTGTTGGAGCACATTGCAGGGGTAGAGTTATTGATGTAAACCAGGCCCTCAATGGTGATGGCCCTTTCTCCCCAGAAAGAACCGGCACTCTGCCTGTGGGCGCTCTTGTGAAAGCATGTTTCAGTGGTAAATACACTGAAAAAGAACTCCTAAAGATGATCACGGGCAAAGGCGGCTTAGTGGCATATCTGGGAACCAATGATGCTTACGAGGTAGAAAAGAAAGCCATGGGTGGTGATGCAAAAGCCAAGCTCATTTATGATGCCATGGCATACCAGGTGGCCAAAGAAATTGGTGCAATGGGAACCGTCTTAAAAGGTAATGTGGATGCCATCCTACTGACTGGAGGAATAGCTTATGGAAAACCCTTTGTCGATGCTGTTACCGAAAGAATCCGTCATATTTCACCGGTATATGTATACCCGGGTGAGGATGAAATGCGTGCTCTCGCTATGAATGGACTGATGGTAATGAAAGGCGAAGTGGAGGCTTTGTCTTACAGCTAAGCATAATTGAATAACCGTGCTATTCAAACATTTGCACAGAAAAAACACCATTACAAAATCTAATCGAGTAGGAGGAAAATAAAGTAGTTTTCCTCCTACTTTATTTTCCGACCTCTCACACCACCGTACGTACGGGTCTCGTATACGGCGGTTCCTTAATTT
>SL_3KL_010_SEDDRAFT_10001067_pt1 | contig 24392 bp, 24 predicted proteins | sample SodLakKL_010_SED_2_FD_10381 | JGI IMG/M metagenome (IMG submission 10381) | reverse complement strand
ACTACGATGAGAGTGGTTACGGTAATATTTCCTTGACTTATTCCTTCGCCTCGCATGCTGTTGAAGCAGAAATAGACCAGGCTACGGGAGAATTAATCATTCACCGCCTGGTTGCTGTTCATGATTCAGGGCGAATTGTCAATCATTTAACAGCCCGGGGACAGGTTTACGGTGGGGCAGCCCAGGGGTTCGGGATGAGTTGTTTTGAAGGCTATCTTTTTGATCAGGGTCGGGTGGCTAATGCCTCCCTGGCTGATTATAAGATACCGACAGCTCTGGATCTGCCGCAAATTGACCCCCTTTTTATTGAAATAGAAGACCCGGCCGGGCCTTACGGCTCAAAAGGACTGGGTGAAATAGTAATGGTGCCGGTGCTGGGAGCCGTGGCCAATGCTGCTGCCGATGCGGCAGGAGTCCGCGTGACCGATCTGCCGCTTACAGCCGAAAAAATATACCAGGCTTTGGCCGGATGGGAGTGTGAACTATGAGCTACCTGACTGTTTCTACCCTGGAAGAAGCGCTTACCAGTCTGAGTGACAGCAGCGGTAAAGCCAGGGTTGTGGCCGGAGCTACCGACCTTTTCCTCCAGGATCTGCCGCACAGCCTGGTCGATTTAAGCGCCCTGCCTGAAATTACCGTTGTAGAAGAAAAAGATGGTTTGATCAGCATTGGTGCTGCAGTGACCCATACTGCTGCAGCTTCATCATCACTGATTCTAGCCCGGGCCCGGGCCCTGGCAGAAGGCTGCTCAGCAGTCGGCTCACCGCAGATCCGCAACATTGGGACAATTGGCGGTAACGTGATTAACGCTGCCCCGGCTGCCGATGCTGCCGTGGCCCTCATCAGCCTCGGTGCTGAAGCGGTGCTGATCGATGTAAATAGAGAAACCAGGCAGGAAGCTGTAGAAAATCTTTACTGGACATATAACCGCTCCCTGGTTGACAGCAGTAAAGAAATTTTGCTCAGGCTGCTGGTTAAGCCCTGCCTGGGCGGGGAAGGTTCTGCCTTTACCCGTTTTGCCGTTCGCAGGGCATTAGCCCTGCCAATGGTTAATGCTGCGGCCAGGGTTAAACTTGAAAATGGTCTTGTAAAAAAAGTTCGACTGGTTGCGGCCCCGGTTCGTCCGGCACCGACCCGGCTGATCCAGACTGAAGAGCTTGTCATTAACCAGCCGGTTGATAAAGACACTTTAAAAAGGGTTGAAGTATCAGCTGCCGGTGAAGTTGAAGTACGCGGCAGCCAGCTGCGCTGCTCGGCACGCTACCGGCAGCACCTGGTTGGTGTTCTTATTGCCAGGGCGCTTAAGATAGCGGCAGACAGGGCCGATCCAGGAAAGGCCGGTGACTAATTTTGAAAAAACAGGTGATAATATTTCAATTAAACGATGAACCGGTTGAAATATATGTTGATCCGGCAGAGAGTCTTTTAACAGTTCTGCGTGATAGGTTGGGATTATATGGCACGAAAGCCGGTTGCAGCAAAGGCGAATGTGGGGCCTGTACCGTGCTGCTTGATGACCGGGCCGTAAATTCCTGCCTTGTTCCTGTCGGCAAAGTGCAGGGATGTAAAGTGGAAACAATCGAAAACCTTTCGCGCGGGGGTAAAGTTCACCCGATCCAGGAAGAATTTGTGGATAAGGGGGCAGTGCAGTGCGGTTTTTGCACTCCGGGTATGGTTCTGTCAGCTTATGCCCTGTTGAAAGAAAACCCGCAGCCTGCCAGGGATCAAATCAAGATGGCCATTAGCGGTAATCTCTGCCGCTGCAGCGGTTACAAGCAGATCGAAGAAGCTATTTTAAGCGCTGCGAAGAAACTAGCCCGGCAGGGGAACAGTATTACGTAATTTCGTACCGGCCAATAATAACAAGCAGGTTTATATTATTTCATACCTGATGTTAGATCTAGTGTTACTAAACGCTTCTGTTCAGATGATGCAAGGTTGTAGGGGCACGGCGTGTCGTGCCCTTTAAATGCAGTTTATGTTTATATAGAAAAAGGAGTCGAAGCCATGCATATTAACAAGTTGGCCCAGAGTACGATTGGCCTTAACATTATGACCGATGATCAGGTCGAGCGAATTCACCATGCTACCCTTGAAATACTATACAGAACCGGGGTAAAAGTTTTTGAACCGGAAGCCCTGGAACTGTTGCAGGGGGCCGGGGCAATACTTGACGGAAACCTGGTAAAAATACCGCCACTGCTTGTTCAGCAGGCCCTGGATTCAGCACCAAAAGTGGTTTATTTATTCTCCCGTGATGGCCGGCCGGCGATTGCCATGGAAAAGGATCGCATCTATTACGGTACCGGATCCGAGGTGCCTTTTACTATAGACCTGGAAAGCGGTGAACGCCGCAAACCTTTAAAAACAGATGTTTGTAATACCGCCCGCCTGGTTGATGCTCTTGAGTATATTGATTTTGTAATGTCGCTGGGTCTGGTTACAGATGTGCCCGTTGACGCTTCCGACGTTCATCAGTTTGAGGCGATGCTGCTTAATTCCACTAAGCCAATTCTTTTTACTGCCTATAACCACAGCGGCCTTGGCGCCATTATCGAGATGGCCGGTCTGGCTGCAGGTGGCAAAGATATTCTGCTTGAAAAACCAAGCCTGGCTTTATATGCAGAGCCAACTTCGCCTCTTATCCACTCACGCGAAGCCATAAAGAAACTTTTAACCTGTGCGGAAGAAGGAATTCCCCTGATTTATGCTACTACTCCCATGCTGGGGGCGACAGCTCCGGTAACAGTAAGCGGGGCGGCAGTGGTGGCAAATGCAGAAATACTATCCGGCCTGGTTATTCACCAGTTGAAAGCCAGGGGGGCTCCTTATATTTATGGCGGCGGCATACCCCCGATGCACATGGGCACTTCAATATGTTCATATGGCGGGCCTGAACGCGATCTGGGCTGTATTGCCCTGGTCAGAATGTCACAGTATTACCGCCTGCCATCTTTCACCACGGCCGGCTGTACTGACGCCCAGGTTTTTGACCAGCAGGCCGGAATGGAAGCCGGATTCAACCTGGTGGTTGCCGGTTTGGCCGGTGGTAATTTAATACATAATCTCGGTTACATGGGAGTCGGAATGACTTCCTGCTTGGAGCATCTTTTGCTCTGCAACGAAACAGTTGGGGCAGTTAAACATCTTTTACGCGGGGTTGACGTCAGCGAAGAATCTCTTGCTCTCGATTTGATTGAAAAGGTGGGTCCAGGCGGGCATTACCTGGCCGAAGAGCATACCATGAAACATTTTCGTGAAGAATTATATTTCCCGCAGACTTTGAACCGGAAGAATTACGATGCCTGGAAGCTGGACGGTTCCAGGCCATTCGGGCAGGCCGCTAATGAAAGGGTGAAAGCGATTTTAAAGGAACATAACCCGGTTCGGCTTGCTCCCGAAGTTGAAAAGCAGATTAAAGCAGTTTCCGCCGGACGGGATAGGGAAGTGAGTTAATCCGGTTTTATAAAGCACAATATTATGGGAGGCTATCGCATTGAGCAAAAATAATCACTTCTTTAAAAGGGTAGGCTTGCAAAACCTGACAGCCGATCAGTTGAAGCAGTTGCATATTGCCACCCTCAACATCTTAGAGCAGGTAGGAGTTAAAGTTTGTGAGCCTCAAGCGCTCGAGCTGCTAAGTGATGCCGGAGCCATTATTGATAAAGACCTGGTAAAAATTCCACCCTGGATGATCCAGCAGGCGCTGCAAACCGCGCCTGCTAAAATTGCCATCTATGATCGGAGCGGCAATCTGGCGATGAACCTGGAAAAAGGAAAAATTTACTTCGGGACCGGATCTGATATGCCCTATATCATTGATATTGAAAAAGGAGAAAGAAGGCGGGCTGTAAAGCAGGATACCATCAATGCTGCTATCGTAACCGATGCATTAGAAAATATGGATTTTGTTATGTCCATGGCCCGGGCTTCCGATGTTCCGGCTGAGCGCTCAGACCGCCATCATTTTGAAGCGATGACTTTAAACAGCACCAAGCCGGTTATTTTTGATGCACACGATCGGCAGGGTTTGCTTGATATTATTGAGATGGGTGCAATGATTGCAGGAGGCATAAAGCAATTAACGGAAAAGCCTTATATCATTCACTATTCGGAACCGACTTCTCCGCTGGTTCATTCAAAAAATGCCCTGGAAAAGATGCTGACTGCGGCCGAACATAACATCCCCACGGTTTATGCCCCGGCTGTGATGTGCGGGGCAACCGGGCCGGTAACTACGGCCGGGGCAATAGTTACCGCTAATGCGGAGATATTGTCGGGGTTGGTTATTCACCAGTTAAAAAGAAAGGGTGCGCCCTTTGTATACGGTGGCGGCACTCCTCCGTTAAACATGGTGACCACTGTTTGTTCTTATGGCGATCCGCAGGGTTTTTTAGGGGCAGCTTCCCTGGTCCAGCTTTCCGAATATTACAATCTGCCTTCCTTTTCCATTGCCGGCTGTACCGATGCCCAGTTATTTGATCAGCAGGCAGCACTGGAAGCGGGGTTTAACCTGTTATTTGCAGCCCTTTCCGGTGGAAACCTGATTCATGATCTGGGTTATATTGGGGCCGGTATGACCTGCAGTCTTGAATACCTGGTACTTTGTGATGAAGGGGCGGGAATGGCCAAGTTTTTAACACGCGGGGTTGATGTTAATTCGGAAACGTTGGCCCAGGAAGTAATTGAAAAGGTTGGTCCCGGTGGTCATTTTTTAACCGAACAGCACACTATGGACCATTTTCGCAGCCATATGCATTTTACGAGGCTTTTTAACCGCAACACTTATGATAACTGGCAGTCTGCAGGATCAAAAAGTTTCGGAGAAAGCGCCAACGCTCTCTTAAAAGAGATCCTTAACTGGCATGAAGTGCAACCCCTGGATCCTCAGGTTGAGAAAGCAGTCAAGAAGCTGGCGGCAGGAGAAAAAGCAATCTGAAAATATGGGTAACGCGGAGAATTGGCCTGATTACCTGGAAGTTGTTATAATAAGTAAGTACGGTTGTCGTATTTTATGTACAGGTTGTAATTTTAGTGATTTTTGTAAACACCAGCAGGTTAAACTGTTTTTTAGAAGGAGATTTTTCGATATGCTAAAAGAACTGTCTGTGGAGGTTTTTGTTCGTGAGGTTGCATCTTCCTCGCCGGCTCCCGGTGGAGGAAGTGTTGCCGCCCTGGCCGGGGCCCAGGGAGCTGGCCTTCTTTCCATGTACTGTAATCTCAGTCAGAACCGTGAAAAACTGGGCGATATAGTGGATCAATTGCAGGAAAAGGGAGAAGAGGCCCGTTTTCTTAAAACTAAGCTGATCGAGGCAATTGACGAAGATACTCTTGCTTTTAACCAGGTTATGGAGGCATATCGCTTGCCGAAGGAAAGTGGTGAAGAAAGAGCAGCCAGGGAAAAAGCAATCCAGAAGGCGGCAGTAAATGCAGCAGAGATTCCCATGCATACGGCCAGGGGCAGCTTGCGGATCCTTTCGCTTGTTGATGAGGTGGCGGCAAAAGGCAATCCCGCGGCAATAACCGATCTCGGTGTAGCTAACCTGCAGGCTTTTTCCGGAGTTGCCGGAGCCTGCTACAATGTAAAAATTAACCTGGGTATGATCAAAGATGGAAAAAAAGTCGCTGACTTTGAAGCTGAAACTAAGTCGATTATGAAGGAAGCCGAAAAGCTTTTTAAAAAAAATCGCCGGAGAATTGAAGAAAAGGTCTAAGAAGGAGTGGTATGATGTCAGATCTTTACAGCACAATTGACAACTCTTCCCTGCTGATGTTTCTTTTTTACCCCCAGAAACGACACAGTAAACCTCCCGGTAGAGCTTATGACCTGGCAGTACCTGTTGCTGACGGGGTTAGCATAACCTGTCGGGCTTATCCCGGACAAGAGCAGAAACCCTGGTTGCTTTACTTTCACGGCAACGGTGAAGTGGTCAGTGACTATGATGGCATTGCACCCCTGTATAATGAAAGGGGTTTAAACCTGCTTGTGGCAGACTATCGTGGTTATGGCGCAAGCAGCGGCAAGCCGACATTCAAAGATATGGTCAGTGACGCTGTTATCATATTTGATAATGTTACTGAACAAATTAACAAATCCGGGGGAAGAAGCAGCTGGTACGTGATGGGCCGATCCCTGGGCAGCATATCTGCCCTGGAACTGGTTGCCCGTTACCCTGAAAAAATTAGCGGGTTGATCATAGAAAGCGGCTTTATTAGTGTGGCAGGGTTAATCCGCCACCTTGGTTTGCCTTCTCCCGGCGATCTTGCATCCCTGGAAAAAGAATATCGACGACTGACGGCCGCTATAGAAAAGCCTGCCCTTGTCATTCATGGTGAGCGAGATCGCCTGGTTCCAATTGAACAGGGGAAAGATTTGTATGAAACTCTAGGTTCAGAAATAAAAGAACTGGTAATTATCCCCCGGGCAGATCATAATGATATCATGTTTGTCGATTCAAAAAAATATATTGATGCTATCGATCGTTTTATTTCCAGTTCGAAAGAGGCAAGCTAAGCTTAAGAGGAGGACGATAGTAATGCAGATCAAAGATATTATGACTACTAATGTAGTAACTGTATCTATTACTGATTCGGTTGAGCAATGTGCCAAACTTCTACAGGAAAATAATATAAGCGGGCTGCCTGTCCTTGATGATTCAGGCAGGGTAACGGGAATAGTTACAGAAGGTGACTTGATCAGGCGTGCGTCCAGGATTAAAGCGCCCGGTTATCTGGAGATTTTAGGAGGATTGATTTATCTTGGCAGTCCGAAAAAGTTTGTTGAGGAGCTGCAGCGGGCCATGTCGCTTGAAGCAGGTCAACTGATGAGCAAGGATGTCGTATTCGTCAAGCCTGACGATTCTCTTGAACAGGCCGCAACCTTGATGGTTGATAAAGGTATTAACCGGCTTCCAGTGATTGATGATGAAGAGAAATTGGTTGGAATCGTCTCCCGGCGCGATATCATGACTCGTTTATACAGCAAATAGAAAAAAACGCGATGGTGTTGTAAATATGTTAACTAATGGGGTAAAAGTAGCCCTGGCAGGTTCCGTGGTTAACTTTTGCCTCGGTATATTTTATGCCTGGTCTGTTTTCGCCGATGGGTTAATCAATGAACTGGGCTGGTCCAGGTCAGCAGCCATGCTTCCTTATACACTTGAGCTGCTTGTCTTTTCAATCGCAATGATTTTTGGCGGCCGTTTTCAGGATCGCTTTGGTCCCCGCCGGGGACTGACCTTAAGCGGTATATTCACGGGCCTGGCCTTAATTCTTTGTGCGCTAACCGCAAGTCCTATCGGTGTTACTCTTTCTTTTGGAATTATCTTTGGCAGCGCTGCTGCTTTTGGCTATTCTGCAGTAACCCCTGCAGTTCTCAGCTGGTTTCCACCCCGCAGGAGAGGCCTGGTTACAGGTTTGATCCTTATGAGCCTTGGTGCCGCGGCCCTGGTATGGGCTCCCGTTATTAACCTGTTACTTGTCAATTTAGGCATTATCAAAACTTTTGTAGTTTGCGGTTTATTGATTTTTTTAGCTATTTCTGTTTGTTCCAGGGCTGTTGTTATGAATACTTCTTTAGATGAACAGCCTGTTGAAATTATACAGCCGGCAGAGGAGACAACAGAAAATACCGAAAAAATTTGGCGCCTGGTTATCCGCAAACCTGCTTTTCGTACACTTTGGCTCATGATCGGCCTATCCAGCGGAATTGGCTTTATGTTTATTGGCCATCTTGTCCAGATAGCCGAACTAAACTTCAATATAACATGGGGTTACGTGTTCGTATCCCTTTTTGCCCTGACAAACGCCCTGGGCAGACTTGCAGGCGGGGCTCTCTGTGACCGAATTGGTTATATAGACAATTTTAAAACAGCGCTTTGCGTTATGGTGGTAGCAATGCTTCTTTTTTTAAGCGGGCTAGGTTGGCCAGCCCTGGTATCTGCCACAGTTTTACTTGGTTTAAGCTATGGCAGTCTTTATACTTCATTCCCTGTAATCGTTGCCGATATTTTTGGTTTAAAAAATTTTGGTATTAATTACGGGATGATCTTTACCGCTATCGGTATTGTCGGCAGTCTGGGACCATTAATCGCCGCTTACCTGGCGGAATTGGCCGCCAGTTATTATCCTGCCTTTATTCTCGGATTGATTGCAGCCCTCGTATGCTTTGCCCTTGTTGAAAACCTGAAAAAAATGACTGCCCCGAATTGATATCTAAATAATATTTTTCCCTGCAGGACTGATACTCTTTATGTTATGATAATGTGAAAGAAAACATCGAAGAATGTTAATTCTCGGAGGGTTTATCATGTCAAGAGGATACAAACTGACTATCCTGGCTATTGTCGCTATGGCCGTAATTGTTGTTCTGGTGATTACAAACCAGGAACTGTTTTCCAGCCCAGGCGAAGAGCGAAGTAATGCCGTGGATATTGCTGTTAATGATGAAGTAACTGAAGTTGAGGAGAGAGCGGAACTTGAATTTGATCCTGATGCCGATCCTTATCAGTCATTTTTAGAGGCGCGCCAGGCGGAAAAACCAATAGTTTTGGAGTTTTATGCCCGCTGGTGAAGCGCCTGTGTGATGATGGAGCCCGTGATTATGGCTCTAAAAGATCATTATGGTGACGATGTGGCCATTATTATAGCTGACATTGATCAACCTGAAACAGAAAGGCTGCTCGAGGAATTTGAAGTTTTTTATATCCCTGCCTTCATCTTTATTGACGATAGAGGGAATATTGTTACCGAAGAGGCAGGTGCTTTTAGTTTCGAGGAAATGACAGCCAGGATAGATCCCCTGGTCAGGGATACCGCTGAAGCAGAACAGATTATCCCGGGACTGGAACAGTTTTTTTCCGAGACGCTTCCAAATGTCGTCGGGCAGAGGTCTTTTTTTACGCTGTTCCTGGTTTTTGCCGGCGGCCTGGTTACCAGTATCAGTCCCTGTATACTTTCCATGGTTCCTCTCCTGGTTAGCTATATTGGCGGTTACGGTGAGGGCCCCCGTTCAAGGGGTTTTATGCTTTCTTCCTCCTTTGTGATTGGTCTGGCGGTTACTTTTGCAGTCTTAGGTTTTATTGCAGCTTATTTTGGCCGGGTTTTCGGGCAGATTGATGCAACCTGGTATTATATTCTCGCTGCCGTAGCAATTATCATGGGCTTGCAGCTGCTCGGTGTTTTAACATTCAATCTGCCGGGGTTGAAAAAAATACCATTTAAGAAAGCTGGTTTTGGAGGATCCATGGGTATGGGTATGCTCTTTGGGTTGGTTGCTTCGCCCTGTGCTACCCCGGTACTCGCAGTAATTATTACCTATGCTGCTGTGCAGGCCGAGCCGTTTTATGGCAGTGGATTGCTTTTTGTTTACGGTATCGGGCACGGTATTCCGCTCTTAGTGGCAGGAACATTTACCGGGATAGCCAGAAGCCTGCCCAGGTTTAATAAATATACACATTATCTCAGCTACATCAGTGGTTTTATTCTGATTCTTCTCGGGCTGATTCTTCTTGCCTGGGTCAATTGGTAGCAAATAGGTTTTGGAACGGATTAATATATAAGGAGTTGGTTTATTCAGATGGAAGTGAACATCCTTGTCGGAGGAGCGGCTGGTCAGGGTATGGAGACTGTAATGAACCTGCTTGGGAAAGCCCTGGTCAGGGAAGGGTACGGATTGGTTTATACCAAGGACTATATGTCCCGAGTCCGGGGCGGTCATAATTTTTCACGCCTGCGTATTGCCGGGGGCAAACCATGGTCAACAGTTGAATCAATTGATGTTCTTGTTGCCTTGAACGAAGAGACTTATAATTTGCATCGTGAAAAACTGGTTCCGTCGGGACGGATAATATTTGATCCCGGGCATTTTACTTTGCCTGAATATGAAGACAGGGGAGTGCCTGTCGAGCTGCAAAAGCTGGCTGAAGAAGCCGGCGGCAAGGTTATGGCTAATACCGTTGCAGTTGGCGCGCTGCTGGTTTTGATCGGACAGCAGGGTGAAACTGTGGAAGAGCTGCTTAAAGAAACTTTTGCAGATAAAAAAGGGGTAGCTGAGAAGAATATTACAGCCTTAAACTCGGGTATGGATGCGGCTGCTCGCTATTGCAGTGCCTGCTTTACGCTGCCGCCTAAAAATGAGAGTGAAGGTATGCTTTTTATAGACGGCAACCAGGTACTTGGTATGTCTGCCCTGGCCAGCGGCTGCCGGTTCTTATCGGCTTACCCGATGACTCCCTCAACAGGGGTAATGAACTACCTGGCGGCCAAAAGCAGGGAACTGCCTGTAGTGGTTGAACAGGCTGAGGATGAAATAGCGGCAATTAATATGGCTATAGGTGCCTCTTACGCCGGGGTGAGGGCGATGACCTGCACATCGGGAGGTGGTTTTTCCCTGATGACTGAAGGGCTTTCCCTGGCCGGAATGATCGAAACGCCCCTGGTGATTATTGTTGCCATGCGACCGGGGCCGGCAACAGGCTTGCCTACGCGAACCGAACAGGGCGACCTCGAATATGTTATCCATGGCGGTCATGGTGAGTTTCCGAGAGCGGTACTGACTGCTACTTCCCATGAAGATGCCTTTTACAGGCTAAATAAAGCTTTCGAGTTGGCCGATCGCTACCAGATCCCTGTCCTCTTTTTATCCGACCAGAATTTTGCCGATACTCATCGCTCTGTTGAGTCCTTTGATTTTAGCAGGCTTAACTATAACCGTTACCTGGCTGAAGAGGGGCAGTTTGAAAAACCTTATCAGCGATATCGGCTTACGGAAAGCGGCATCTCACCGCGTATCCTGCCGGGCCAGTTTGCTGATCAGGTGGTGTTGGTTGACAGTGATGAACACGATGAAAATGGCAACATAATCGAAGGCGCCGAACCGCGGCAGGCCATGGTTGATAAAAGGATGCGTAAAATGCCCGCCCTTGCTGAGGAAATGGACGAACCTGATCTGTACGGTGACCCTCACCCTGAAACCCTGCTAATTGGCTGGGGTTCCACCTATGGTGTAATGCGTGAAGCAGTAGATGCCCTTTCAGCTTCGGGTGTTAAAACAGCAATGTTACACTTTAGCGATATATGGCCTTTGCCGCAGAAAAGGTTAAGAAGTTTGCTCCCTGCGGTTAAGATGAGCTGCTGCGTTGAAAATAACTGTACGGGCCAGCTGGCCTCAATTATCCGTCGAGAAACAGGGCTTTTAATTGATCGTTCAATACTTAAATATGACGGGCGTCCTTTCCTGGGGCACGAAATAATTGCGGAGGTGGAAAAAAATGCTGAGAGCTGAAGACTATCTGGTCGGTGAAACAGCCTGGTGTCCGGGCTGCGGAAACTTTTCTATTCGGGAGTCCTTGAGTGAAGCCTTGTCCGAATTGGAGTTGCAGCCTCATAATGTTTTAATTTGTTCCGGTATTGGCCAGGCAGCCAAAATTCCACATTATATCCGGGCTAACGGATTTAACGGCCTGCATGGCAGGGCTCTTCCGCCTGCCTTAGGCGCTCGTATGGCCAATAAAGACTTAAAGGTTATTGTTGAGTCCGGAGATGGTGACAGCTATGGCGAAGGAGGCAATCACTTGATTCACAATATTCGCCGTAATCCCGACCTGGCTCACTTTGTTCATGACAACCAGGTGTATGGGTTGACCAAGGGGCAGGCCAGTCCAACCAGTGATCAGGGTATGATAACAGGTGTCCAGGTAAGCGGGGTAGCCGTGCCTGCCCTGAATCCCCTGTCTTTGGCCCTGGTTCTTGGTGCAGGATTTGTAGCCCGCTGCTTCACTGGAGAGAAGGAGCATTTAAAAGAAACTATGATAGCAGCGATGCAATTTGAAGGCTATGCCCTGGTTGATATTTTGCAGCCTTGCCCTTCATTTAACAAGGTCAATACTTTTGGCTGGTACAAGAAGAGAGTTTATTTCCCGGAGATAGAAAATGTTCAGGATTGGTCAGCGGCGATGGAGATGTCCAGGCAGTGGGGTGAAAAAATCCCGCTGGGTATATTTTACAAAAGTTCCCGTCCGACCTTTGAGTCTTCGGTTGTGGCCCTGGAAGGCGAAGCCCTGGCCTGGAGGTCATTTGACCCCCTTTCCGTAGCTCATGTTCAGAACGAATTTCTCTAAGGGTGGCTTAACTGTATGGATAATGATATCAAGCATGAAGATCATTTCTGTTATAAGTGTTCCAGGAGAGTTTCTACAGGAGATGTTGTTTTTTACGGGGTTAGAAGCGGTTACTCAGCAGCTCATTTTCCCCTGTTCCATTTTGAAAAAGTTCCTTTATGTTCAGACTGCCTGGCCCGCCAGAAAAAAACAGAACTTCTTGAAAAGGGGTTCGCCGTAATTGCTTTAAGTATAGTAATATACTTTATGGCAATCGGGTTTGCAGTCATGTTCGGCTAAGCAATAATTGTGGAGGGTATAAATGTTTTTCAAAACATTTAGTAATAAAACAGTCAAAGAACTAAGAAAAAATCAGGGACTTACAGCACAGGAGCTGTCCCTGATAGCCAGGGTGAGCAGCGGAAGGATCCGTAAATTTGACCATTATAAGTTTAAAAATGTTCCTGAGCCGCTGAAGAGTAAGATAGAAAGTGTATTAAAAGGCAGGTAAAGGCAGAAATAGTCGCCCAATTCTCCTGCCTAAAAATTTGGAAAGGGGTGTTTTTATGGCTCTTGAAACTATTATAGTGGAGAAATATGATCATGTGGCAAAGATAACGTTTAACCGTCCCCAGCGTCTTAATGCTATTAACAGTACCCTGGGTCTGGAGATGAAAGGGGCTCTGGAAGAAATTGCAAGCGATGATGATGTAAGGGTTTTAGTGATTACCGGTAATCCCAGGATCAGAGAAAAAGAGGGTCGTCAGGAGATTAAGCACTGTTTTTCTGCAGGCTGGGATTTGTCGGAGACGGCTCCGGTGGAACCTATTGTTGAAATGCTTGCAGCCTATGAAAAGCCTGTAATAGCAATGATAAATGGTTTCGCTCTCGGTGGCGGTTGTGAGATAGCCCTGGCCTGTGACTTCATCTATGCTTCCGATAATTCTGAGATTGGTCTCCCTGAAATTAAACGCGGTCTTCTGCCGGGTTGGGGCGGTACTCAGCGTCTTCCCCGCCGTATAGGAGCAGCCCGGGCTAAGTGGATGATATTAAGCGGTGAAACGTTAAGCGGAAGTGAAGCAAAAGAAATTGGCCTTGTCGATGAAATGGTTTCCCGTGAGTTGCTGGACAAGACAGTTTCCGATTTTGCTGCAGTGTTGGCCGATAAACCTCCCCTTGGATTGAAAAAAATAAAAGAAGTAATCAACAGGGGTGTCGAGGTAAACCTGCAGGAAGGCTTAAAACTTGAACAGGAAGCCCTTGGCTTTTTACTGCAGACAGAAGATTTTCAGGAGGGCATTTCGGCATTCATGGAAAAAAGAGAACCGCAGTGGAAAGGCCGCTAAAAATCAAAAAAGTATTGCTCTAAAAATAAGGCTTAAGTTCATGCCGGTTAAAGGAACAGCTGATTCTTTAAACCGGGGCTGGTCAGCCTGTGAAGATATAAAATACACTGCCCCTTCTTCCAGGGAAGGGGCATTTTCTCTGCCGCCGGAAGCCGGAACATTTCTTTAGTGATTTTAAAAAGCTGCGTTACAACCGTTTTGCCCGGTTGTGATATAATTATAAAAGAAACCTCGTTTTGCAGGTATATGCTGGTGGTTTAACCGACTGCAAATATCAAAACATGCAAAGGGGGTTATTTTATATAAATATAAGTATCGTTAAGGGAGGCTTATTGCGGGTGGCAGAAAAAAAAGTACCGTTTGACACCGAAAGAGCAGGACCCGCATTAGGGAAAAAAGGAAAATCTATCCGTATCGAGTCCATAATTAAAATAACATTTGCTTTTTTGTTGACGCTAACCCTGGTCAGTGGAGGTGCGGCGGCAGCAGTTGTAGTTAATTATATTAATGAAACCCCACCCTTTGATTTAGAGAGGCTGGCTACGGTTGAAACATCCTATATTTATGATCAAAACGGGAAAGAAATTGTCGCTCTTCATGAAGAACAGAACCGCATTGTTGTTAGCCTGGATGAAATACCCGATCATGTCCGCAAGGCTTTTATAGCTATTGAGGATGAAAGGTTCCATCAGCATCTTGGTTTCGATGTCATTGGCAGCATGCGGGCAGCTTATGCTAATTTTCAGGCTAAGTCTATTGTGCAGGGAGGCAGTACTATAACCCAGCAGCTTGCCCAGAATGCTTTTCTTACTACAGAGACTACTTACAGGCGCAAAGTCCAGGAGATCTGGCTTGCTATACAGCTGGAGCGAAAGTTTGGCAAAGAAGAAATTCTGGAGTTATATTTAAACCGAATATACTTCGGTAACGGTGCTTATGGTGTTGAGGCGGCAGCACAGACTTATTTTGATAAAAGTGTTGGCGATCTGAACTTTGCTGAAGGAGCAATCCTGGCCGGTGCAGTAAGATCACCCAATAATTATAACCCGATCGATAATGAAGTGGATTCAAAAGCGCGTATGCGCATGGTGCTTAACAGCATGGAAAGGAATGGTTATATAACCGGGGCGCAGCATCGTCAGGCCGTGCAGCAGGTACACGATTTTGCCGAGCCAAAAGATCCGGATTACCCCTATCCGCATTTTATAGATTACGTGGTTCATGACGAGTTGATCCGGATTTTAAGTTCTATCCCATCGATTGGCTCAAGGGAAGAAGCTTACCGGGCAATCTATACCGGTGGCCTGCGTATTTACACGACCCTTGATCCGCGAATGCAAACGCATGTTGAAGAAGTATTAGGCAGGGCCGATTTATATCCGACGACCATTTATGTTGATATGCAGCGAGCCAGAGAGGTCATTGCCGGATTACCGGCCGGACGCGATTTAACCCGGGCTCAGTTGCAGGAGTTGTTCGATGAGGAAGATGGTTTGCCTCAACCACAGGCGGCGATTGTTTTAGCCGATCCGGTTACCGGGCGTATTATGGCCCTGGGTGGCGGTCGTGCTTACGAGAAAAAGAAGGATGAGGTTTTGCGTTTTAGTACCCTCAGACAGCCCGGTTCGGCAATTAAGCCGATAATTGCCTATGCCCCCGCTTTTGAAGAGGGCACGCTCCCCGGAGCGGGTTCTGTTTTAGATGATTCACCATTCAGGGGTCCACAGGGATGGTCGCCCAAAAACTTCGATAATCGTTTTCGGGGCATGATTCCCGCCCGGGATGCGCTTTTTTATTCTTATAATGTTCCTGCGGTGCGTGCTTTTCAGCGCCTTGGGACGCGGGTCGGAGTCAGTTATGCCGAGCAAATGGGTATTTCAACTATCGGAGAAGATGAAATTGACAACCTGGCCCTGACCCTGGGCGGTTTTACACATGGCGTGACTGCAATTGATATGGCCCAGGCCTACGGAGTGCTGGCCAATAGCGGGGTCAGGGTTGATATGCATACTGTAGAAAGAATTGAAGACCGGCACGGTGCAATTATATATGAACAAAATATTAACCCAAGGCAGGTTTTAAGTCCTCAGGCAACTTTCCTGGTTAACGATATTTTGCAGGATTTTGTAAACAAGTACCTGGGAAGGGCTTTGCAGATAGACAGGCCGGTTGCCGCCAAAACAGGAACCACCGAAAACTGGAAAGATGTTTACCTGGTAGCTTATACGCCGAACCTGGTCGCTTCTTTCTGGATGGGTTACGACGAACCAAAAATGGGCGGAATTCAACAGGGTTGGCGCTATTCAACGGCATTCCTGCGAGAGGTATTTCTTGAGGCATTTAAGGAGTTAGAGATAAGAAGTTTTACCAGGCCTGACGGGATAGTGAGGTTAGAAGTTTGTACAAAATCAGGGCTGCGCCCGCTCGAAGGCTGCAGGTTGGATGGGACGGTACGCAGTGACTATTTTATTGAAATACATGCACCGCGCAGGACCTGTGATGTGCACATTCATTTCGAGCCTGAACCCGATGAGCCTGAAGAAGGTGAAGAGGTGGAAAATGGCGTTCCTGAAGAGCCGGATAATGGGGTAGCAGATCCTGATCCAAATGGCGGGCAAACCGAACCTCCACCTGGAGATCCGGATAATGGCGATAATGAAAATGATGAGCCTGAGGAAGAAGAGACTGAAGATGAGAATAATGGGCAGGGAGGCAACGGTGAAAATGGCTCCGACCGTTGGTGGGAAGACTTTCCAGTTGAAGGTTGATTAAATTTAGCTTCAGTTTTGATTTGCTGTTTTTAACGCGGGCATTGTCCCCGCGTTTTCTTTTGGCTGTGTGCTTCCATAAATATGAAAATTAGTACATGAAATCCCAAGGTTTAGTTGACAGGATTAACAGAATATTGATATAATGGAATACCTTTTCTATATTTATCTTTATTTCGGGAGGAGCTTATTTATGAGCAGGCTCGAAAAAGCCCGGGAAAAAAAACGAAAAGGCAGGAAAAAGTTTTATATTCTCATGTTTGTGGTGCAGGTAATAGTTATTCTTGCAGCCCTTATTTTGTTTTTGCATTATGACGATATTGAAGGCTGGTTTCGACAGGGTGATGCCGAGCTGATTGATATGGAGAGATCTATTGCTTTCATAGATTTGTTTGAACTGACTTATGTGCGTATTTACCTGCTTGAAGAGGTAGAGGCTTTAGTAGTAACAGTAAATGGTGAAGAGCTAACCTTTAACAAGGAATATGATCGCTGGGAGTTAGTTACAGGTGAATACGGTGAAGGTGATGAACTGCTAGCTGCTGCTGTTTCAGCCAAGGATGATTCGGTTACCCAGGAAGCAGTTTTGATTGTCGAAGGACTATAATAATTGAGGGCACCTGAAAAATGCTGCCTTGCCCGGAGAATGATGCCTACAAAAAATTGTGAAAGTTGTTCAGGGAAAGGGGGAAGACATAGAGGCAACAACAGTCTAACCGGTTTGCAAGAAGAATAAGCAGTTAAAGTTACAAAGATAAATAAAAGTGAATAAGAAGGGAGAAAAAATTATGGTTTTTTATATAAAGAAAATGAGACTGATATTACTGATTTTTGTATTTTTAATGTTTTTTTCTTTGCAGGCAGCTGCAGCAACATCTGTCACGGAAGTTGAATATGTTCTTTTTGAGCGTTCGGACGGCAACATGATCATAGTGGATTATCAAAAAGCGCTTGAACAGTATGATCCCCCTCTTAAAAGAGAGCCTTTGAAAAAAGCGTTAGAGGAGATAGAGATAGCGCTTTACAACTTCAGGCAGGTGTATGTCCAAACTGAAGATAAAGTAATTGATTACAGCGAGGCTGTAAATGATGGCAGAACCTTTAACCAGGCCATGGCAGTTACAGACTACGATGTAGTACTTGATCTTTTCGAGCTGGCTGATTTGGAGCTCTACTCGACAACTGGTAATATATGGGCTTACCGCACACCTCAGCCGCAAGAATTCCCTGAAGGCATAACAGTCAACGTAGCGTGGTCTGTTTTTGCCAGATGCTGGTTTGTAAATGTTATCGTTGACCCCGCAGAATATGATTTAACCGAAGTTGATTCAGTCCGGGTTATGGGTAAAACAGCAATGCGAGGATCTGGAGATACTATTAATTACTGGAGGGCGAGGATTTACGAAAGCGACCTTCCCACCGGCGCTTCAGAACCACAGATTGATCCTTCTACGGTGAGGATACTGTACAGCGGCTCCTGGCTCTGGTAATCTATTATCAGCCAGGGTTTAGGCTGCCATGAGGAACTAAATAATTTACTGGCGTTAAGTCTTAGCCAGCTCGAACTAATGCAGTTTATCTTTTGCCGGAAAGGAGGTTGAGATGTTGAATTATACCAGAAAAAGCATAAAGATGCTTTTAATAGTTTTGGTATTGCTGTTTCTTTTTGCGTCAACAGCGTCTGCTTCTACTTTTGTCGTAAAAGATGTTTATTACGAAAACAGCGAAGGTAATATAGTCAGAATAGACTACGAGAAAGCGCTTGAAGATGTTCATGGCTTTCCAGCCGGCGACAGCACTCTTTATGATGCCACCGTTGATGCTGTGCGAGATGCCATTAGCGATTTCCGGACAGTTTGGGTCAAGGTAATTATAGACGGCGAGGAGATTGTTATTGACCACAGTGCAGCCCTGCTCGAGGGCCGCTCTCTCAAGCAATCTGTCACTGATACAGATGCAGACTATTATGATGTTGGTGAACCGGATTATACTTATGAACTGGTTATGGAAGATGGAGTAGCAATAGAAAAAGCGGTTGGGGAGTTAGCCTTAATCGATGCTATCGTAGTGGTTTATGATGAGGTCGGAGAACAGTGGTTAGTCTATGTCACTCTCAGTGAGGAAGATCTGCCTGATGGATATGCAGTGGAAAATGTTGCGGAAGTATTAATAAAAGGAGAAAATGCTGCAGTCATGCCCGCTACCGGTAATACAGTCTGGCAGCTTCAGGTCGAAGATAAAGAATACTTCTGGGAAGATGATCCTGTAGTTAATGAAGAAGATATAATCATAGTAATGAACGATGGAACTGAATACACTTTTGGTAATTAAACCGCAGTTTAGCTGCAGGACCCTGACATTTTGAAGCACGGAGATAATCTCCGTGCTTCGTTGTCATTGATACTTTATCGCGGTTCTCCTACTGCCGACATGTAAATAGCGAATTCATTTTCTCCGTCTACCCCGATTATTTCATCTATTTCATGATCAAAAAAGGCTCCCACCTGGCATGAGCCGAGCCCGCATGATACGGCAGCAAGGGCGGTGTTTTGCGCGATGTGTCCGGCATCAAGATAAATGTAACGGTATGCTCTCTGCTCGTACTTCCACTTGGAGCGATCAATCATTGCACTCCAGACCAGGTTAAAAGAAGCATCGCGCAGCATTTTCTGGCCGAGGGCAGCCCTGGCCAGATCCAGTCCGAAGCTTCCTTCTTTAAGCAGGACCAGCGCATGTATGGGGACCTGGTAATGGTATACTCCCGGGTTTAAATCTTTTACGTTATTAATGACACAGTAAGTTTCAATCGGAAAAAGTCCCCCGGCAGAAGGAGCAGTGCGAAACTGGTGATAATCTGTGCTCAGGGTAATCCCCTGGGCGGCCCAGAGAACCTGGGACAGTTTGCGCTTTGAAATAGTGGTTTCCTTAAAATTACGTTCTGAACGTCTCTGCTGCAGCAGAGAATAAAGCGGGTCTCCTCCTGTTCGGTCAGGCTTTTCAAGTTCAAACTTTTCCAGCTCTGGTGGATATGTTTTATACTGGTCAGGCTTACGGTTCCAGTCCAGGGACCTTCCACCCAGTTTTTCCCGGTTGTATTTACTTAAACGTTGAAAGTCGTCTCCGTAATTCATCTGTCAAACCTCCTCAAGCGCTTATATTAAAACTGGCTCGAACCCATTTGTGCTGCTGCAAAAGTGCTTGATCCTCAAGCAGGACTGGCGAAGAGAGTTTATCCGGGTGCGTTTTGAAAAACTTTGTTACCAGGTCAGTTTATTACTAAATCTTCTTGTTCGTTTTGCTAAAATCCTGCTTTCACAGATAACTGTCAAAGCTCAGTGTTGTTAGGCAAAGGTCGGTGTGTTTGCCATTTTGTAATATTTTATATAATATAGGTTTTACAGGTATGGCTATACTATTATTCAAATTAAGAGAAGGAGAGAATAACACTTTGAAAATTAAAGAAATATACGACTATGTTGTAGCACAGGGGATTGAAAAAGACCCCCGCAAGCCCGAAGGAGTAAAAGAAGCCCTGGAAAAGGTACAAAAACAGTATGATGATCTTAAAGCAGAAGAGAAGGAGGAATTTGACAGGGAGTCTTTAACGAACCCTTATAGCGATACGCGTATTTTATACGGTGATCCCGAGGCAGAAGTGGAACGTTTGATGGTCGGGGTCGATATTGAAGTTGGAGAGGTTATGCTTGCCGACCGGTTGGGTGAGAAAGGGAAACCGGTCAATTTGATTATGGCACATCATCCGGAAGGCAAGGCACTGGCCAGGCTGCATGACGTTATGCACCTGCAGGAAGATATAATGGCCCGCTACGGTGTTCCGATAAACGTGGCTGAATCTATAATGGCTTCGCGGATCAGTGAAGTAAAACGCGGTCTAATGCCAATTAACCATAATCGGGCTATTGATGCGGCGAGGCTTCTGGAAATTGCCATGCTCAGTGCGCATACTGTAGCTGACAACCAGGTTACATATTTTTTGCAGGATTTATTTGACAGCGAAGAACCGCGAACCCTGGGAGATATTCTTAAGCTTTTGAAAAATATTCCCGAATATGCTCATGCAGCAAAACATAGTGCCGGTCCTGAAGTTGTGCTCGGCAGCAAGGAGCGTCGTGCCGGAAAAATCCTGGTCGATATGACCGGCGGGACCAGTGGTTCAGAAAATGCATACGCTAAATTATCACAGGCCGGCATTGGAACCATTGTCGGTATGCATATGAGTGATAAGCACCGTAAGAAGGCGGAAAAAAGTCATATTAATGTTATCATTGCCGGACATATTGCCAGCGATTCTCTTGGTATGAATCTGCTTCTGGACGGCATTGAAAATAAAGGCGTTGAAATTATCCCCTGTTCCGGCCTGATCAGGAATAAACGCAGCTAAACTGTCAGGCGAACTCTGGCATCAAGGGCCATTACTCCTTTAGTCTCGGGGAAAACCCGTACCGGGTTAATATCGAGTTCACTAATGCCGGGGAAGTCTGCCAGAAGGTGAGATGTTCGCAGCACCAGGTCGACAAAAGCATCTTTATCACCCCTGTTCTGCCCGCGGGAACCATCAAGCATCTCTGAAGATTTAAGTTTTTGCAGGCGCTTATAAACCTTTTCTTCCCGGGCCGGGCAGATAATATTGGCTACATCTTTAAATGTTTCTATAAAGATGCCTCCCATGCCAAAGTAGACTACCGGGCCGAAAGAGGGATCCTGGTTTCCGCCTACAAACATGTCATATCCATCAGGGGCCATTTTTTGGATGCGAACCCCGCAAAACAAGGCATCCCTGTTATACTGCAAAAGGTTTTGCCGTATTATATTAAACCCTTCCCGGACCTGTTCTTCGTTTTGCAGGTTCAAAAGAACACCACCCGCATCTGATTTATGCAGGGCGTCGGGTGAAATTACTTTCATAACAACCGGGAATCCCAGTTCCAGGGCATGGGCAGCAGCTTCATCTTCGTCAACCCCGATTCTTGAGGGTACTGTTTCAATACCGTAAGTTTTAAGCAGCTCAAGGGCTTCTTCACCGTAGTCACCCTGTTTGTCCTGCATCCAACGCCTGGCGGCAGTGTTGTCAATACCACCAGGAGGAGTTATCGTTTTTTGTTCTCGAAGAGTGTTTTTGTTTTCGTAGTACTGCATCTGTAAAGCCAGGGCAGAGACCATTTCTTCCGGGCTGTTAAAAATTGGGAATTCAACATAGCGCTTGGTCTGCTGGATCATGCGTGTCGGCCCGAAGAGACAGACCCCCAGTGGTTTTCCTGCTGAAAGAATCGAACCCCAGGCTTCTTTTGACAGGTCGGCTAAAAACATTTTTTGAAATATGTTTTCACCCTGGGGCATCTGCGGCCGCTGGCTGATATAGAGTGCTCCATCGACTTGTTCCGAATGCATGACCGAGTAAAGAACATGGGCAGTAAGCTGAGGATCGTAAATGTCGCCCATATCAAGGGGATTGGAAAAATTGATCACTCCTGCATTACTGAATTGCTTCAAACTGTCGTAGAATTCGCGGCCCATGTCGGCAAACTTAAAGCCGGCATTTTCACAAAGATCGGCACTCAGGACGGCAAAACCCCCTGCGGGGCTCATTACCATAATTCGCCTTCCTTTCATCGGCGGCAGTTGAAAGGCCTTGGCAACCTCCAGAAAATCAAGGAAATTGTTGATACGGATAACCCCGGCTTCTTCGAAAGCCGAGTCAATGATATCTTCGTCGCTGCTTAATGCTGCAGTGTGGCTCATTGCTGCTTTTTTACCGGCGCTGGTGGTATTCGCCTTATAAACAACAATTGGCTTATCAATTTTCCTGGCTGTTTCGATAAATTTTTTGCCGCGGTCGATACTCTCCAGGTACAGGCAGATAATTTTTGTTTGCGGATCATTGCCGTAGTATTCTAAAAAATCGACTTCATCTAAGTCTAACTTGTTTCCGATACTGGCAAATTTTGCTAAACCAATTTTTTCATCAAAGAGGTAATTTAACATGGTTAAGGCCACCCCGCCGCTCTGGGAAATGATTGACATTTCCCCTTTTGGGGCTTTATGCAGGGCGACAAAAGGAAGGCAGAGCCCATTGTCAGTATTGGCTACAGTTACGCTGTTCGGTCCGACAAAGCGGATTCCGTATTTCCTTGCTGTAACAAGTAGTTTGTCGGCTAGCTCACGGCCTTCTTCGCTGTATTCGGAAAAGCCTCCTGAAGGAATAGCCATTCTTCTGATCCCGAACCTGCCACAGCGATCCATGATCTGTGGTATAAGCTGGGCTGGAATCATACAATAAGCAAGGTCGGGTATTTCCGGCAGGTCCTCGATGTTTTTATACATTCTGATTCCGTCTACATGAACATCATCGCTTCTTTCATTTACACCGAAGATTCTGCCCCGGTAGCCCCAGCGCAGTAAATTTTCCAGGGTTAACCGGGGGATATTGGTCGGTTTTGATGATAAACCGATAATAACTATTGACTCAGGGTAAAATAATTTTTCCATGAGAGCCTCCTTCGCAAGTAAATACTCCGGGTTTATAAAACACACCTGTAATTTTACCATAAAAATGAGCTTGTATCGGTATTAGTTTGTTTGCTCTCTGAACAAGATCTAACATTATAGAGGATGGGATGTTATAATCATATAAGTTATTCAGAGTTAGTGAGGAGTTATTTCAAATGAGCGAAAAGAGCAAAACTGGAGCAGTGTTCTCATGGGCTAAACAGATCATCCTGGTTGTCCTGCTGACCCTGTTGATCAGTACCATGGTTATCCAGACTTACGATATCAATGATGTTTCCATGCAGCCAACCTTTGACCCGCAGGGTAATCGGGTCATGGTATTTTTAACACCTTATATTATTGGGGCTGCTCCCGACCATGGAGATATTGTGATCATTGACAGCAGGGTCGATCGGGAAAGGACCTTATTGGATCGTTTTAATGAAAGCCCGGTAATCTCGATTTTATTCGGGGAGACTGATGAGCATCTCTGGGTTAAACGGGTCATTGGTTTGCCGGGAGACAAAATTGAATTCAAGGACGGAAAAATACATCGTAACGGCGAAGAACTGGTCGAAAAATACATTAGAGGCGGAATGAACAACGGTTTTGAGCCAGTTGAAATCCCTGCAGGTCATATCTATGTCCTGGGGGACAACCGCAACAGGAGTAGTGACAGCAGGCATATAGGGCCGGTGCCGGTCAGAAATGTACAGGGCCGGGTAATTCTGCGCTTCTTCCCTTTTAATAAAATCAATACGTATTGATTTGAATTATATTACCCCTCCCATTTGCTAAAATCATACTTAAGAACTAGATCAAGATCAGCCTGAAGATCCTATGGCTGAAGAGAGGGCAGTGGTATTCTTTTATCAACAGCGGTGGCTTCGGGTGCTCACTGCGAGTTGAACAGAAAAGAGGTTAAGAAGATGAAACGGCGTTTGTGGGGTTTGTTATTACTGGTTCTTGGTTTACTGGTTTTACTGCAGGTAACAGGGGTTTATGACTTTGGGTTATCATTCTGGCCAGTTGTCCTGTTGTTACTGGGGATAGCCATACTTTGGGAAAGCATTGGCTTTGGTTTGATATCCTGGTTTACGCTGGCCCTCGGCATGTGGGTTGGTGGAATCGGTTTGTTTGGAATTCTTTCCAATGCCGGTATTACCGTTTTAACCGGCAGTGATATAGCCCGTTACGGTTGGCCCCTTTTGCTGGTTGCGATCGGTCTCTCAATATTATTTGGCGACAGGGCCGGTTTTTTAAGCTGGTGTGGAATGGGTCCCGGATCCGATGATAAAAGCCGGCAATCTTGTTCGCAAATGCGCCACATAGGCGACCTCTACCATGGTCGGGCTCCCTGGGTTCTTGATAAAAATCATGATTTTTACCATGGTATCGGTGACGTGGTCATCGACCTGACAACGGCCAATATTAAAGCCGGGACGCATACAATATTTGTAAAGGTCGGGATCGGGGAAGCAACGATAAGGGTACCCGATGGGGTTAATCTTGAAATTGAAACCTCTGTTGGTATCGGTGAGCTGGATCTTTTTGGTGAAACACGTTCCGGTTTTTCGGGTCTTGCTTTAAACAGGGTAGTTGAAGCTGAGGGTTCAGAAGCCACTTTGCATATAGAAGCAAGGCTTGGCATTGGAGATTTAAATGTGCAGTAT
>SL_3KL_010_SEDDRAFT_10001066_pt1 | contig 24406 bp, 22 predicted proteins | sample SodLakKL_010_SED_2_FD_10381 | JGI IMG/M metagenome (IMG submission 10381) | reverse complement strand
GCCGCCGTCATCGGGCTGGAGGCGAATGTAGTGGCGGCCGTCCACCGGGCGGCGCGCGCTCGCCCGGTACAGCCCGGCGCTGTTACGCTCCAGTTCCAGGTCCACGTCCCGCTCCGCGTGGGTCGGATGCGCAAGCAGGAGTTGCAGGCGTTCCGGCATTTCTTCCAGCCCCTGCAGGTGGATGGTTACCACGCCCGCTTCGCGGTCCACTATCATGGTGCCGTCCAGACCCAGTTCCGCCGCTGCGCGTTCGCGCTCAAGACTCTTGTGCAGCGCACGTCCGGCCTGCGAGTAGTCGTCCGCAACGAGGCTGTCACCGTGTGTTATGGCTATGCCAACCAGGCTCAGGCCCACAACGATGGAGGCCATGGGTGGGGCCATGACGAACCAGAACCAGAATTGACGGTACCAGGGCCCAGTCTGTTCATCGTTCATCGCAAGGGACTCCTTTCAGTGCACGGTCGCCGTGAGGCGGCTCTGCCGGTTCCGGGTAACTTCCTGGACTTCAACCCGCTCACGGACATGAACCTCATTCAGAGGGCGCGTTGAACCGCGCGTTGTTTACGGTGCGGATGCTCGGGTCATCCACCGACTGCATGATCAGGCGAAACGGATTGCCCACTCCCTCCACGGCGTCCCGTGGGACCCGGACCCGGGCCACCTCGCTGGCGGTGCTGCCCGGTCCGACGCGAATCTGTTCCGAGCGCGTAATGACCTCGATACCGGGCAGGCCCTCAACCGTCAGCGTGTACGCGTGGCTGACGCGATCCTTGTTCAGGATGCGCACCGTGTAGACATTCTCTATGGTTTCCCAGTCCACCTCGCGGTATATGACGTTGCGGTCGGCCAGCACTTCAACCGCCAGCGGCGTGCGCTGGGTGAGGCTGACCAGAACTCCGGTGATGAGCGCCAGCAGAAGAAAACCGTAGACCAGTACCCGCGGCCTCAGGGTCCGGACCTTCTTGCCCTCCATGGCGTTTTCGGTGGAGTAGCGGATCAGCCCCCGCGGATAGTTCATCTTGTCCATGACGCTGTCGCAGGCATCGATGCACGCCGCGCAGGCAATGCACTCGTACTGCAGTCCCTCCCGGATATCGATCCCGGTGGGGCAGGCCTGGACGCAGAGATTGCAGTCGATACAGTCGCCAAGCCCGCGTTTCCGGGGCTCCACCCCGCGGGGCCGCCCGCCACGCGGTTCGCCGCGCTTCTCGTCGTAGGAGATGATCAGCGTGTTGCGGTCGAACATGGCGCTCTGGAAGCGTGCGTAGGGACACATGTAAATGCAGACCTGCTCGCGCAGGAATCCGGCATTGCCCCAGGTGGCAAAGCCGTAGAACAGCAGCCAGAAGGTTTCCCACGGTCCCAGATCGAGGCTGACGGCCCTCCCGACCAGCTCGGTGATGGGCGTGAAGTAGCCGACGAATGTGACCCCGGTGAACAGGGCAAAAAGCACCCACAGCAGATGCTTGCTGCCTCGTCGAACGACCTTCTCCCGGTTCCAGGGCGACTTGTCCAGCTTGATGCGTTTCTGGCGGTTGCCCTCGGTCCAGCGCTCCATCCAGATGAATGCTTCGGTCCACACGGTCTGCGGGCAGGCATAGCCGCACCAGAGCCGGCCTGCGAGCGCGGTGAAGAAGAACAGGGTCAGGGCGGCGATGATCAGCAGCAGCGCCAGATACAGGAAGTCCTGTGGCCAGAAAGTCAGACCGAAGATATGGAACTGGCGTACCGGCAGATCGAACAGGACTGCCTGACGCCCGTCCCATTGCACCCAGGGAAGTCCGTAGAAGATGCCGAGCAGCACGATTACCGCCAGGTTGCGCAGGTTCTGGAACCTGCCCTTGACCTCGCGCGGATGAATCTTTTCCCGGGCAACATACATGCCGGCGTCTTCCGCCGGCATTTCCGGTCGTGTCATGTCGACTCCCGTGGGCCGCCGTCCGTGAGCACGAACGTGATGATGCTGGACGCCAGTCCCACACCCCAGAACATGAAAAAGCCGATGGCATAGCCCGTCATGCGGCTGATCCGCCAGTCCGGCAGGGTTTGCATATGCAGCGTCTCCGGATCGATGTTGGCGAAAAACACCACGGAGGCGAACGCCGCCGTCAGAAACGATGGCCAGAGCGTGCCCCCCACGCTTCGGAGGAGGCGTTTCTTAGTCATCGGATCCCGCCTCCTGTTCCCGTTCATGCGCGGAAAGGCTGTAGACGTAGGCGGCCAGCACGTGAACGCGATCTTCGCCCAGCAGCTCTTTCTGGGCGGGCATGCGGCCGCGACGGCCGTCGCGGATCGAGGTCTTGATCGCCTCCAGCCCGCCGCCATAGGTCCAGTTGTCGTCGGTGAGATTGGGCGCCCCGAGCGCCTTGTTGCCTTGGCCGTCCGGGCCATGACAGGCGGCGCACTGCGCCGCGAACCGCTCGGCACCGCGGCTTACCAGGTCTTCCGGTGCATCACGTCCGCTGAGGCTGAAGACGTAGGCAGCCACCTCCTCGACACCGTCCTCGCCAAGGGCGGCGCCCATGGGCGGCATGACCGCCTGACGGCCATCCATAACGGACTTGCGGATCTCGTCGGGTTCGCCACCCCATTGCCAGACGTTGTTGGCGATATTGGGAAAGCCGGGTCGTCCGCCGCCATCGGCGCCGTGACAGACCGCGCAGTTGTTGCCGAACAGCCGCCGCCCGGTCTGCATGGCCTCATCATTTTCCGCCAGTTCCGGGATCGGCATTTCCGCATAGCTCGCGAACAGCGGGGATACCTGTTCCTCGACGCGTTCCACCTCGTCCTCCCAGGCGCTGTACTGGGACCATCCGAGCACGCCCTGGAAGTTGCCCAGTCCCGGGTACAGGACCAGGTAGATCAGGCCGAAGACGATCGAGATGTAGAACAGCCACAACCACCAGCGGGGCATCGGGTTGTTGTACTCCCGCAAGCCGTCCCACTCGTGACCTGTGGTTTCGTGCTCCGCGGCCTCGCCCGGGCGTTTCTTCGCCGTCCAGCGGATCAGCCAGACGCAGGCGAGAATATTCGCCAGCGAGATGATGGCTATATACCAGCTCCAGAAGCTACTCATGTCCCTTGTCCTCGCGCCGGTCGTGTCCGGAATGTTCGCGGTTTTCCTCCAGCGGCAGGCGGGCCGCTTCGTCGAAGCTTTCCTTGCGCTTGCTGCTGTATGCCCAGAAAACGATTGCCACGAAGATGATCATCAGCACCAGCGTGATCAGTCCGTAAAAAGTGTTGATATCCATGTGAATCTGCCTCTCTAGCGATTGCGCTCGATCGCCGTGCCCAGGGATTGGAGGTAGGCGATGATGGCTTCCATCTCCGTCTTGCCATCCACCAGTTCCGCGGCTTCCTCCAGTTGCTCATCGGTGTAGGGCACGTTGAGCCAGCGCCGCTGCGCCCGCATTCGCCTTGCCACGGAATCTCCGTCCAGGGTGCGCTCGGCCAGCCAGGGGTAGGCCGGCATGTTGGATTCCGGCACCACGTCCCGCGGATTCAGCATGTGGATCTCGTGCCAGAGATCGGTGTAGCGACCGCCTACCCGGGCCAGGTCAGGGCCGGTGCGTTTGGAACCCCACTGGAACGGTCGGTCATAGACGAATTCCCCGGCCACCGAGTAGTGCCCGTAGCGCTCGGTTTCGGCGCGGAAAGGACGGATCATCTGCGAGTGGCAGTTGTAGCATCCTTCCCGCACGTAGATATCGCGTCCGGCAAACTCCAGCGGGGGGTAGGGCTCGACCCCCTCCATGGGTTCCGTGGTTTCGCTCAGGAACAGCATCGGCACGATCTGCACCAGACCCGCCACGCTGATCACCACCGCAATCAGGACCGCCATCAGGCCGATATTCTTCTCGATAACGGAATGATTCATGTTCAGGCCTCCTGTGCCGCGGTCACGGTCTCGCCGGCCTTGACCGGCCGGGTGGTCATCCAGACGTTCCAGGCCATGATGAGCATTCCGATCAGGAACAGGATGCCGCCCAGCAGCCGCACCATGTAGTACGGATAGGTAGCCACCAGCGATTCGATGAAGGTGTAGGTGAGCGTGCCGTCCGGGTTCACGGCCCGCCACATCAGCCCCTGCATTACGCCGGCTATCCACATCGCGGCGATGTAGAGCACCACGCCGATGGTGGCAATCCAGAAGTGCAGCTCGATGGCCTTGACGCTGTGCATGACTTCACGGCCATACAGTTTCGGGATCAGCGCATAGATGGCGCCGAACGTGATGAAGGCGACCCAGCCAAGCGCCCCGGCGTGTACGTGGCCGATAGTCCAGTCCGTGTAGTGGGACAGCGCGTTGACGGTCTTGATCGACATCATCGGCCCTTCGAATGTGGCCATGCCATAGAAGGACAGCGACACGATCAGGAACTTCAGAATCGGATCCGTGCGCAGCTTATGCCAGGCACCCGAGAGGGTCATGATGCCGTTGATCATGCCGCCCCAGCTTGGCGCCAGCAGGATCAGGGAAAAAACCATGCCCAGGGACTGTGCCCACTCCGGCAGCGCGGTGTAATGCAAGTGGTGGGGGCCTGCCCACATGTAGGTGGAGATCAGTGCCCAGAAGTGAACGATGGACAGCCGGTAGGAGTAGATCGGCCGGTTGGCCTGCTTGGGGATGAAGTAGTACATCATCCCCAGGAAGCCGGCAGTCAGGAAGAATCCCACCGCGTTGTGTCCATACCACCACTGCACCATGGCGTCCACGGCGCCGGCGTACACCGGATAGGACTTGGTCAGGGATACCGGAATGGCCAGGTTGTTGACGATGTGCAGCACCGCGATGGTGATGATGAACGCGCCATAGAACCAGTTGGCCACGTAGATATGCTTGACATTGCGTTTGACGATGGTGCCGAAGAACACGATCGCGTACGAAATCCAGACCACCGCGATGAGTACGGCAATGGGCCATTCCAGCTCCGCATATTCCTTGCTCTGGGTGATGCCCAGCGGCAGGGTGATCGCTGCCAGCACGATCACGGTCTGCCAGCCCCAGAAGGTGAACGAGGCGAGCCGCGGCAGGAACAGCGGGGTGTGACAGGTGCGCTGTACCACCCAGTACGAGGTTGCGAACAGGGCACTGCCGCCGAAGGCGAAGATCACCGCATTGGTGTGCAGGGGCCTGAGCCGGCCATAGCTGAGCCAGGGCACGTCGAAGTTCAGCGCCGGCCAGATGAGCTGTGCGGCAATCAGCACGCCGACGGCCATGCCGACGACACCCCAGACGACCGTCATCAGCGCGAACTGACGCACCACGTTTTCGTTGTACTTGATTGCTGAGTCCATGGATTCGGATCCGTCTTACAGGTGAGCGGGTTTGGAAAAATACGTTTCGGCGCGAATTATCGGAGAGTCGAATGGTTCGGCTTTTGATTTGGATCAATTTCGGGGCACGGGGCACGCGTCGGCCGCCGAAGCATGGCAAGCCTCCCTCCGGTCAGGGCGGACCTGTACGTACGCATGCACGAACGAAGTCCGCCTCTTCTATGGATGGTAATACAAGGTCATTGCCGGCGCCGTACCGAAATCCGTGCTGCCACGGAGCGGCCGGTCTGCGGCGCTGTCCGAGGCCGTCCCTGCCGTGCGGCGGGATGCCAGACTTGCCGACTTCCGGTTCCGCGCACTCAACCGTGCAGCGCGCGGCTGTCCGCGGGCGCCTGGGTGCGATCATGCATGCCGTAGTCCCTGATGATGCCGGCGACCCTGAGACGGTAATCGGCAAACACCTGTTCGCGTCCCATGCTCTGGGCCGTGCGGTGCTCCGCGAGTTCACGCCAGCGGGAGATTGCCGCTTCGTCCTGCCAGAATGACAGGGACAGTATCTTCCCCGGTTCCGTCAGGCTCTCGAAGCGTTCTATTGAAATGAAGCCATCCATGTCGTCCAGCAAGGGACGCAGGCGGGCGGCAATATCCAGATACTGCTGCCTGTGCTCGGGCTTGGGATAAACCTCGAAGATCACCGCGATCATGGCCATGGCTCCTGTATGCTGCGCGTCTGTTGCCCGCATATTGGCGCAGCGCCGGCGGCATCACAAACCGCCGGCCGGTTTGTCGCGGATAGGAAAACTCCGGTGGGCGCCGGGCTTCCGATCAGGCCCGAATGCCCCTATCCGTGTCTTGCCTTGGCTTCCTGCCGGCGCCGGTGCAGCACCGGTTCGGTGTAGCCATTGGGCTGTTCGCGACCCTTGAACACGAGGTCGCAGGCAGCCTGGAAGGCCACGCTGCTGTCGAAGTCAGGCGCCATGTTGCGGTAGTCGGGGTCGCCGGCATTCTGACGGTCCACCACCTCCGCCATGCGTTTCATGGTCTCCATCACCTGCTCCTCGCTGGCGATCCCGTGATGCAGCCAGTTGGCGATATGCTGGCTGGAGATGCGCAGGGTGGCCCGGTCTTCCATAAGACCCACATCATTGATATCGGGGACCTTCGAGCAGCCCACACCCTGGTCGACCCAGCGCACCACGTAGCCGAGGATGCCCTGGGCATTGTTGTCCAGTTCCTGCTGGATCTCATCCGCGGACCAGTTCGGGCTGGTCTCCACCGGTATGGTGAGGATGTCGTCGAGACTCGCCCGCTCCCGACTCCTGAGTTCCTCCTGTACCGCATGGACATCAACCTGGTGGTAGTGAATGGCATGGAGGGTGGCGGCCGTGGGGGAGGGTACCCACGCGGTGTTGGCACCGGCCCTGGGATGCCCGATCTTGGTGTCCACCATCTCCTTCATCCTGTCTGGCTTCGGCCACATGCCCTTGCCGATCTGGGCGTGCCCCTGGAGGCCGCACTCCAGGCCGATGTCGACGTTCCAGTCCTCGTAGGCCTTGATCCAGGGTTCACCCTTGATGGCCTCCTTGCGCTTGAACGGACCCAGTTCCATGGAGGTGTGTATCTCGTCACCGGTACGGTCGAGAAACCCGGTATTGATGAAGATCACCCGCTCGCGGGCGGCGCGCAGGCATTCCTTGAGGTTTACCGTCGTACGGCGTTCCTCGTCCATGACCCCGATCTTCAGGGTGTTCCGCGCCAGCCCCAGGGCGTCTTCCACGCGATCGAGCATCTCGCAGCCGAAGGCCACTTCCTCGGGGCCGTGCATCTTCGGCTTGACGATATAGACGCTGCCGGTACGGGAGTTGCGGAACCTGCCCAGACCCTTGAGATCGTGGAGCGCGCACAGCGACGTGATCATGCCGTCGAGCATGCCCTCGGGAATCTCGTTGCCGTCGGCATCCAGCACCGCCGGCGTGGTCATGAGATGTCCCACGTTGCGCACCAGCATCAGCGCCCGGCCATGCAGGGTCAGGCTGTCGCCGTCGGGGGTGGTGTATTCGCGGTCCGGGTTCAGGCGGCGGGTGAACGTCTTGCCGCCCTTGCTGACCGTTTCCTCGAGGTCGCCCTTCATCAGTCCGAGCCAGTTGCGGTAGACCAGGGTCTTGTCCGCGGCATCGACCGCGGCGACGGAGTCCTCGCAGTCCATGATCGCCGTGACCGCGGATTCCAGCAGCACGTCCTTCACACCGGCGGCGTGGTCGCGGCCGATCGGATCGTCCCTGTCGATCTGGATTTCCAGGTGCATGCCATGGCGACGCAGCAGAATGGCGTCGGGGGCAAGTGCATCACCGTTGTAACCCACGAACTGGGCGGGATCCCGGAGCCCCGTCTCACCGCCGGGTACGCTCACCACCAGGCTGCCATCGACAACCCTGTATCCGGTGGCATCCGAGTGACCGCCTTCAGACAGCGGTGCCGCCTGATCGAGAATGTCCGCGGCCCGCCGCACCACCTCGGCGCCGCGTTTCGGGTTGTAGCTGGTTCCTTTCTCGAGTCCGCCGTCCTCGGCAATGAGGTCGGTGCCGTAGAGGGCGTCATAGAGACTGCCCCAGCGCGCGTTGCCGGCGTTGAGGGCGAAGCGCGCGTTGCTGGTTGGCACCACCAGTTGTGGGCCGGCGATGGCGGCGATTTCGTCGTCGACGTTGCTGGTGCTCACGCGGAACGCGTCGCCTTCCGGCAGGAGGTATCCGATTTCTTCGAGAAACGCCTTGTAGGCGGAGTGAACATGCGGTTTGCCGCGATGGTCCAGATGCCAGCGGTCAATCTGCGCCTGGATTGCGTCGCGTTTCTCGAGCAGCGACCGGTTGCGGGGGCCGAGATCACGGACCAGTCTGCCCAGTTCGCCCCAGACGTGGTCAGCCTCGATACCGAGGCCCGGAACGATCTCGTTGGCGACCAGATCGTGGAGTTCTTTGGCGACTTTCAGGCCACCGACGTCGACACGCTGCGTCATGGGGTATCCTCCGCGGTTTCGGACAAGCTCGCCACGGCGCCCGTGCCGTGACGATAGTGTGGAGCAGGGTGCAGGATTCTACCGTACGTACCGGGCTGATTCATCCCGCGCATGGAGACCGTTTCCATTAATCCGCGGTGGCCGCGACGCGCTGCTCGCGGCGGCAAGACGCAGCAAGAAAGGGGGAGACAACAGCGTGAATGGGGAGCACGGCCGCTCGCGGGTGGAACTGCCCGTTATCGGGGTCATACGCGGTGCGATCGACGACCGCCTCGGTACGCCCCGACAGCCCGGACTCGAGCCCGGGCGGCCGGGCGGCCGACTTCCGAAGCCTTCAGCTTCCGCGCTCCGTGATATAGACCATCATGAGGCCGGACTCCTGCAACGCCTGCTCGAGCGTGTCCATGTCCAGCTCGCCGGATACCCGGATCACAAGTCGACTGCGGTTCATATCGATGTTCTGCAGGCGCACATTGTCCAGGTTCCGGATGGGCCGTGTGGCAAGCCAGGCCCGACCACCGGATGGAAGGCCGCGCACCTGGACTTCATAAACCGTGACCTCCTCAACCCGGATATCCTCATCCTCATCCGGTTCTGCCTCGGTCTCGATTTCCAGCTCCGGGTCTTCCGGCTCCGCCTCCGTCTCCTCGGCATGCAGGCCCGAATGCGCAAACATCAGTCCGGCGGCAACAACAGCGACAATCGACCAGCGGTTCATTGTTATTCCTCCTCTCGTCTAGCCGTGGGCCCGGGCTGTCGGGGAGCTCTTGTTCCGTCCCGGGCAGCATCGAACCTCGTCACGGACCTGGGCAACGCCCGTCCCACCTTGCTCCTGCCAGGACCGAGTTAGCGTCGAGCGTGACGGTTCACCTCTCTGAGGGGCTGCTAACCACTCCCAACCAACCAAGCGATCAGTTGGATCTGTACAGTGTGGACATCAGGGCATTGCCCCGGTTGTTCAAGTCTAGCCCGCATATCTCACCGCCGTTCGTCGCGAGGGCGTCGGGATGCCGCTGTGACAGGCGGCACGGCCGGAAGACGGCGAAGGCGTGGCTGACACTAAGTCGAGCCGGCTACAGGGAGTGCGCCCCGACACAGCGAGCAGATCGGCGTGCGTAGTAGAAGGGTGGTGAGATAAGCGGGCTGGTACGGGCGCCCGGGTGTCTGTACCCTGTCTCGGCGCGGGGATAGGGCATGGCTCACGCGCTTGCGCTTCAGGACTGCCATGAATTGCCGTTCAGGATGCGGCGCATGCTGCGTCGTTCCCTCTATTAGTTCTCCCATACCCGGTATGCCCGATGGCAAGGCGGCCGGTGTCCCGTGTGTTCAACTGGATGCCGGTTTACGCTGCAGGCTGTTCGGCGAGCCGACGCGCGCCCGGGTTCGCTCCGCGCTGCGTCCCGCCGCGGACATGTGCGGCGTCGACCCGAAGGATGCCTCCGCCCGGCTTCGCCGGCTTGAACTTTCGACCCGGCCCGGGGATTCCGATCGTGACTGAGTCCACCGAGCCACGGCTCATAGCCGGGTTCGCTGCACAACTCTCGCTGATCGCCGATCGCTCGTCCCATCGGCGGCTGCTGGTGCTCGCCGGAGAGCGTGGCTGGGGGCTTGCCGCGGCCGCTGCCATCACGCGGGACAGACCCGCGGAATCCGTGTTCTGGGTCGGCAGCGATGCACCGAACGGCATAACGCCCATGCGGGGGGAGGAGGTGCTGCGGTTGCTGGGGACGGAGTCCGAGCTGCTGGTCATGGATGCCTGGTCGGGTTTCGATGCCGATGCCTTCGGCGCCGGCGCCGGGACGGTATGTGCCGGCGGCCTGGTGGTACTGGTGACGCCGCCATTGATGGCCTGGCCCGCGTACGTGGACCCACAGCGGTGTCGTATCAGCGTCGACGGGACGGATCCGTCGGAACTCTCGGGACGGTTCATCCGGCGCCTGACCGGTGTGCTGGATACGGACCCGGATGCGGTTGTTGTCGAGCAGGGGACTGCCTTGCCCGCCATCAACCCGGGACGACCGGCGGCGACGCGAGCTCCGCTTCCGGATGACTGTCTGACGGCCGACCAGGCGGAAGCGGTGGAGGCCGTTGTCCGCGTTGTGACGGGGCATCGACGGCGACCACTGGTGCTGACCGCCGATCGCGGCCGGGGCAAGTCCGCCGCACTGGGGCTGGCAGTCGCACGTCTGACCCAACGGCGCTCCCTTGAGGTAGTGCTGACGGCCCCGGACGAGCGGGCAGTGGAAGCGGTGGTCCGACATGCGGGGACGTCCGCGCAGCTGCGATATGTCCCGCCCCGGCGTCTGCTCGAGGAGCAGCCCCGGGCCGGTCTGTTGCTGGTGGACGAGGCGGCCGGTATTCCGGTGCCCATGCTGGCGGAGCTGCTGCGATCCTATAAACGGGTGGTCTTCTCGTCGACGGTTCACGGTTACGAAGGAACCGGCCGCGGCTTCAGTCTGCGCTTCCGTGAACACCTCGATACCCTGACTCCCGGGTGGCGGGCGCTGCACCTCACGACGCCAATCCGCTGGGCGGAGAACGACCCGGTGGAGCGCTTCACCTTTCAAGCGCTGTTGCTGGACGCGGAACCGGCGATCGTGGCGGAGCCGTCGGCGATCACGCCCCGGCCCGTGGTTCACCGCATTGGCCAGGATGCGCTGCTGGACCGGGAGGACTGGCTGCGGCAGCTCTTCGGTTTGCTTGTCCAGGCCCATTACCGGACCCGTCCCCTGGACCTTCGCAACCTGCTGGAAGGTCCCCGGCTGGCCGTTCATGCCGCCATGATCGATGACGCGGTTGTGGGTGCGGCACTGGTGGCGGACGAGGGCGGGTTCGGGCCACGGAGCGCGGATGCCATCTGGACGGGGCGGCGGCGCCCGCACGGCCACCTGTTGCCTCAGTCTCTGGCCGCCCATGTCGGCGTCCGTACCGCGCCCTTGTTGCGCTGTGCCCGGGTCATGCGGATCGCCGTGCATCCGCAACTGCGCCGTCGCGGTATTGGTCGCGCATTGATCGATCACGCGGTCACCGGGGCCGCGGCGGACGGTATGTCCGTGATCGGAACCAGCTTTGGTGCGACCCCAGCGCTGCTGGCCTTCTGGCGCGCATGCGGGCTGCACAGCGTTCGGGTCGGCAGCAGGCGTGACTCGGCCAGCGGAACCCAGTCGGTGCTCATGATCCGGCCCCTGGATACGGTCGCAGACGCGGTCGTGAAAGAGGCACTCATGCGCCACGCCGAGAGTTTCCCCGTGCAACTGCTCGAACCGCTGGCGAAGCTGGACGTGGCCGTCGCGCGCGCGCTGCTTGCCGAACGGCAGCCATCACCGCCGACTACGGACAAATGGCTGGAGGTGGCGGCATTTGCCCTCGGACGGCGCGAGTATGCGGTTTGCCTGCATGCCCTGCGCCCCGTGGCGCTCTGGGGATTGAGTGGCGGAACGGGAAACGGGGGGCTTCCCGACGAGGAGTCCGAACTGCTTGTTCAGCGGGTGCTGCAGGGGCGGCCATGGCACGAAGTCGCGCGAACGCGGGGGCTGGCGGGGCGTGCCGCGATCATACGGTCGCTGCGCCAGGCCTTCGTCCGCCTGCTGCGGCAGGGTGCGCCGGCGGCCGTGCTCGAGGACAGCGCATTCCGCAGCGACCAGAACAATACCGGGAGTTGCGATTGATGTCGGGTTTCAGGTTCATGAGGGGTCGCCATGCGGGCCGCTGCGGCCACCGGCTGCTCTTTCTCGCGGTGCTGTTGCTCGCCGGCTGTGGTGACCCGGACGGCAACTCCGCCGAGCCGTCTCCGGAACCCCCGGAACCGGACAAGGTGGAGATTCTGCTGGAACCGGAGGTGGGCGGCTCCCTGGCATGGGAACTGCCGGAACAGGAACTGCTGGCCGACCCGGGGTTGCCGGAAAGGCTGATGTCGGCCGAATACGAAGCATTCACCGGTATGCTGGAACTCCGCTTCCCCACCGATGCCCGCGTACCGGTGCGTGTGCGTACCCGATACCGTGACGGTACTGACATCGGGCCTCTCCAGTATCTGGCGGGGGATATCCTGCTGAGAGATCATGTCACCGACGGAACAGTAGGTGTCGAGCGCCTGTGGTGGGGTCCCGAGCGTCCGCGCTCGGTGGTGGAACTGCGGCAACAGAGCCTGCACGGCGACTGGCAGGCATATTACGCGACCGGAAGTCCCGGGTTCAGGATCGGCTGGCGCGAGGGCCGGCCGCACGGTGATGCCGAGGGCTGGAATCCTGACGGTGAGCTGGTGTTCCGTGGTCGTTACGAGCTCGGAGAGCCGGTGGCGGGTGTCCTGCCCGAGACGCTGGACGCCTTCATCAACCGGGTTCTGCTTTCCCCCCGCTGGTTTGAAGAGAACGGTCCTAAGCCAACGCTGGCTCTGGTGGATACCGACACCGGGGAGCGGCATGAACTGGAATTGGCCATCAGTGAGCGGGAACGCTGTGCCTGGGAGCAGCTTCGACGGGACACGGATCTCGATGCGGACGTGCTGGAAAGGGCGATGCGTGGATCAATGACCGAGCTCGCCAGGGAGGAGGGCGGATGACGCGTGGGCGCAATGTGCTCGGTTAGCCCCTGCAGTGTTGCTGCATGGACCCGCTGACCGGTTTCACGCGCAGCGGATGGTGCGAGACCGGGTCCGCGGAACCGGGGCGGCATGTGATCTGCGCCGCCGTCGGCGCACCCGCCGCCGGTCAGAGCAGGAGTTCTTCGAGTATCCGTTCGTAGATCGCGGACAGGGTTTCCAGGGCGGCAATATCCACGTGCTCGTCGATCTGATGGATGCTGGCATTCACGGGGCCCAGTTCCACCACCTGGGCGCCGGTCGGTGCGATGAACCTGCCGTCGGACGTGCCGCCGGATGTCGATAGCCGTGTCTCCCTGCCGGTCACCCGGCGCACGGCCCGACGCGCGGCGTCCACCAGTTCACCCGCCTCGGTCAGGAAGGGCACGGCGGACAGCGTCCAATCCAGTGCGTAATCCAGGTGGTGGCGGTGAAGGATTCGTTCCACGCTGGCGCGCAGGCTCTCGGGCGTCGTTTCCGTGGAAAAACGGAAATTGAACAGCAGTTCCACCGTGCCCGGAATGACATTGGTGGCGCCGGTGCCGGCGTTGACGTTCGATATCTGGAAAGTGGTCGCGGGGAAGCTATCATTGCCCTTGTCCCACCGCGCCGTGGTCAGTTCAAGCAGCGCCGGCGCCAGGTCGTGTATGGGGTTCCGCGCCCTGTGCGGATAGGCCACATGGCCTTGCTGGCCGCGGATCAGCAGGCGGCCGTTGAGCGAGCCACGGCGACCGTTCTTGATCGTGTCGGCAACCCTGGATTCGCTGCTGGGCTCGCCCACGACGCACCAGTTGAACCGCTCGCCACGTGCCTGGAGCGTCTCCACGACCCTGGCCGTGCCGTTGACCGAGGGTCCTTCCTCGTCACTGGTGATCAGCAGCGCAATGGAACCGCGGTGGTCGGGGTGTGCGGCGACGAAGCGTTCAGCCGCGGTTACGAAGGCGGCGATGCTGCCTTTCATGTCCGCCGCCCCACGCCCGTAGAGTACGCCGTTGCGCACCGTGGGCTGGAATGGTGGCGATGCCCATGCATCCTCGGGCCCGGATGGCACGACGTCCGTGTGGCCCGCGAATACCAGCAGCGGTGCGTTTTCCCCCCGGCGACTCCAGAGATTGCTGACTTCCGAAAACGGCATGTCCTCGCCGCGGAAACCACTGGCCGCCAGGCGTTCCCGCAGCAACGTCTGGCAACCGGCATCCACGGGGGTGACGGACCGTCGGGCGATCAGCTCGCTGGCAAGTTCCAGTGTCCCTGTCTCTGTCATGACCGCATTACTCCAGGTGCAGGGCCCGCCGATACTCTGTCTCGCTGAATCCCGCCACGACGGTGCCGTCCTCGCTTTCCAGCAGCGGCCGCCGGATCAGTGTCGGGTATTCGCCGAGCAGGGTCGCGGGTTCGGCGCGCAGGCGACTGCGATCGGTCTCCGAGAGGCGCCGCCAACTGGTGCTGCGCCGGTTGATCAGCCGGTCCGCTCCCACGGCCTCGAGCCACCTGCCCGGGCAGCCGTCGGGGAAGCCGTCTTCGCGCAGGTCATGGAATACGTAGGAGACACCCGCGCCATCGAGGAAGGCGCGGGACCTGCGGCAGGTGTCGCAGTTGCGGATGCCGTATAGAGTGGCCATGAGAGATACTCCCATAGGATTCGGTGCCTGACCGGGAATCGGCGGAACGTGAAGCTTTCGGCGGGCGTCACGGCCGAAGCAGTTCGTTGATGCCGACCTTGCTGCGGGTCTTCTCATCGACCTGCTTGATGATCACGGCGCAGTAAAGGCTGTACTTTCCATCTTTGGATGGCAGGTTACCCGGTACTACCACGGCTCCCCTGGGCACCCGACCATACGTCACCTCGCCGGTTTCGCGGTTGTAGATCTTGGTGCTCTGGCCGATGTATACGCCCATGGATATCACCGCTCCCTCTTCCACGATCACGCCTTCCACCACCTCGGATCGGGCGCCGATGAAGCAGTTGTCCTCGATGATCACCGGTCCCGCCTGCAGCGGCTCCAGCACGCCGCCGATGCCAACACCGCCCGACAGGTGCACGTTCTTGCCGATCTGGGCGCAGGACCCGACGGTGGCCCATGTATCCACCATGGTGCCGGAATCCACATAGGCGCCGATATTTACATAAGAAGGCATGAGTACGGCGCCGGGTGCAATGTAGGAGCCGCGGCGCGCGGTGGCCGGCGGCACCACCCGCACGCCGCCTTCGCGAAACTGCGTGCTGTTGTAGTCGGTGTACTTGAGCGGCACCTTGTCGTAGTAGTTGATCGCTCCGGTGCGCATGACCTGGTTGTCGTGCAGGCGAAAGGACAGCAGCACGGCCATTTTCAGCCACTGGTTAACCACCCATTCGCCGGATGTCTTCTCCGCCACGCGCGCCTGTCCGCTGTCGAGCAACCGCATGGCCTGTTCAACGGCGTCACGAATCTCCGGGGCAGCCGTATGCGGCGTTATTTCCGCACGTTTTTCAAAAGCTTGCTCAATAACTCTCCGAATTTCCTGCATTTGTTCCTCCTTTCCATGAACGCGATGATCGGTGCGGCGCCTCAGTAATATTCCAGCAGCCGGCGGATGCGACTGGCGGCATCCGTGCATTCGTCCAGCCCCGCTACCAGCGCCATACGCAGGTGACCTGTGCCGGGGTTGATGCCGCCGGCCTCACGGGACAGGTAACTTCCCGGCAGTGCGCGGACGTTTTCGCGATCATACAACGCCCGCGCGAACTCCTGATCCGACCCCGGGGTGCGCGGCCACAGGTAGAAACCCGCCTGGGGCCGTTGCACATCAAGGCTGTCGCCGAGAATGTCCAGCACCCGATCGAACTTCTCCCGGTACAGCCGCCGATTCTCCCGCACGTGCGTTTCATCCTTCCAGGCTGCGATGCTTGCTGCCTGTACCTGCTCGGGCAATGCACAGCCCTGGTAGGTGCGATAGCGCAGGAAGCGCCGGATGATGCCGGCATCACCGGCCACGAAACCCGAGCGCAGGCCCGGTGCATTGGAGCGCTTGGACAGGCTGTGGAATACGAGGCAACGGCGAAAATCATCGCGTCCGGTCTCGGCGCAGATCTCCAGCAGGCCTTTCGGCGGCGCGTTCTCGTCCGGGTATAGTTCCGAATAGCACTCATCGGCCGCGATGATGAAGTCGTGCTCATCGGCCAGCGCAAGCAGATGCCGCAGGAGGTCGGGAGGCATGACGGCGCCGGATGGATTGCCCGGCGAACAGATATAGAGGAGCTGGCAGCGTGTCCAGTCGGCGGCAGGCACGCTGCCGGGATCGGGCAGGTACCCGGTCTCGCGGGTGCAATTGAGGAACCGGGGTTCGGCGCCGGCCAGCAGAGCCGCGCCCTCGTAGATCTGATAGAACGGGTTCGGCATGCACACCAGCGGCTCGCGTGTGCGGTCCACCGTTGCCTGCGCAATCGCGAACAGGGCTTCGCGGGTGCCGGCCACGGGGATCACATGGCGATCGGGATCAATCCAGTCCCGGGGCACGCGGAAACGGCGTTCGATCCAGTCGCAGATTGCACCTCGCAGTTCCGGCAGTCCGCGGGTAGCCGGATAGGTGCCGAGGCCGTGGGCGTGACTGATCAGGGCGTCGAGGATCACCTGGGGTGTCGGATGGCGCGGCTCGCCGATACCCAGATTGATCGGGCTGCGATCAGCGGGCGGTGAGCATCCCTCAAGCAGGGAATGCAGGCGCTCGAACGGGTAGGGCTGCAGGCGCTCCAGATCGGGGTTCATGGTCACGGTGTCCGCCGGGTGAAGCGCGACATTATACCGGGCCGGCATGAGGAAATGGTGCGCCTGCGGCGACAGCGCTGTCTGTCCGCAGGGTCCAATGACGCGTGCCGTGATTTCCGGATCGTTCGCTGGGTTACAGGCCGTTGGCACGCTCCGCCAGGTCGGAACGCTCCTCCAGCAGGTCCAGCAGGGTTTCACGGATTCGCCTGAACTGCGCCGGATCCCGGATCGGCGCGTTATGCTCGTCCGTTATGAAAAACACGTCTTCCGCGCGCGCGCCGATGGTGGCGATCTTCGCGTTCTGAAGCCGCAAGCCGCAGCGGGCGAAGGCAAAACCGACCCTGGCAAGCAGGCCGGGACGGTCGCTGGTAATCAGCTCGACCGCGGTCCTGTTGTTTGTTTCGTCCTGCACAAAGTTGATTTCCGTATCGATGTTGAAGTGCCGTAGCTGCCGCGGCACCGGTCGCCTGCTCGGGGGCGATACGCTTTCGCTCGCCAGAGTCTTTCGCAGACGGGTGTGGATCTCGTCCTGCCGACGCGCGTCGCTTACCGGTCGCCCGTCGTCTTCAAGCACCAGGTAACTGTCAAGGGTGTGGCCGTCTTCCGTGGTGATGATGCGCGCGTCCTGGATATTGAGGTTGAGCTGATCCATAGCCGATGCCGAGAGCGCGAACAGGTAGTCGCGGTCGCGCGCATAGACGAAGATCTCGGTACCGCCGCGGCTGCTGTGAGGTTCTATCAACACAAGGGGCAGATCCGAAGGGTCGGTTCGTGCAATGGCGGCGGTGTGCCAGACAATTTCCGCCGCCGAATAACGAAGGAAATAGTCATCCGTGAAGTGTCGCCAGATGGACTTCACGCTCATGTGGTGCAACCCGTGGGCCTTCAGGCGCCGGCGCGCCTGCTGCTGCGTCTCCAGGATCAGTTCGCCGGCGTCCATCGGATGTTCCGGGCCGCGGCGCAGTGCCCGGTTTGCAAGTGCGTAAAGCTCCAGCAGCAGGGAATCCTTCCACGCGTTCCACATGGCCGGGTTGGTGCCGCGGATGTCCGCCACGGTCAGCAGGTACAGGTAGTCCAGCCGGGTCCGATCGCCAACCTTGTCGGCAAACGCATTGATGACCTCCGGGTCGGAGATGTCCTTTCGCTGGGCGGTCATGGACATAAGCAGGTGCTCGCGCACCAGCCATGAAACCAGGCGTGCGTCATAGCCGCTCAGCCCGTGCTCGGTGCAGAACTGGTAGGCGTCCTCGGCCCCCAGTTCGGAATGATCGCCGCCCCGGCCCTTGGCGATGTCGTGGAAGAGGGCGGCGAGGTACAAAAGCTCGGGCTTTGGCAGGCGCTGCATGATGGTGCTGCAGAACGGCAGTTCACCGGCATGTTCCGGCATTGACAGCCGCCGCAGGTTGCGAAGCACGAACAGTGTGTGTGAGTCGACCGTGTAGACGTGAAACAGGTCGTATTGCATACGGCCCGTGATGGCGCCGAAGGCCGGTATGTAGCGGCCGAGTATGCCGTAGCGGTGCATGCGGCGCATTTCATGGGTGATGCCGCGCGGCTGGCGGAGAATTTCCATGAACAGGCTGCGGCAACGCAGGTCGCTCCGGAAACTCTCGTCCACGAGGTTGCGATGATTGCGGATCAGGCGAATGGTCGACGCGCGAACGCCCTTGAGTTCCGGATGCTGCTGCATGAGGAGAAACACCTCGAGCAGCGCGAACGGGTAGCGCCGGAAGACGTTCGCGTGCGTGACCTCGATAAAGCCCTTTCGCATCTGGAAGCGCTTGTTTATGAGTTGAGGCGGTTCGCGATGGTCGGCGTAAAGAATGACTTCCTGGAACAACTGCAGCAGCATCTCATTGAGCCGGTTCAGCTCCATTACCGTGCGGAAGTAGCGTTGCATCAACTGTTCTACAGCCAGCGTATGCGGCTGGTCTACGTAACCGAATTCCTTGGCCAGCGTTGCCTGATGATCGAACAGCAGGCGATCTTCCCGGCGCCCGGTGAGCACGTGCAGGGCGAAGCGGATGTCCCAGAGGAAATTCTGGCCGGCGATCAGGTCCTGGTACTCGTCTTCGGTGAGGAAATCCTCGTTCACCAGGTCGTGCAGCGTATCCGCGCCGAAATGCCGCTTGGCCACCCAGCCCACCATGTGGATATCACGCAACCCGCCGGGGCTTTCCTTGAGATTGGGCTCCAGGTTGTGGGCGGTGTCGTGGTACTTCAGGTGCCGTGCCACCTGTTCCTGCAGTTTGGCCTCGAAAAAACGGCGGCTGGGCCAGAGTACGGCGGGTCCGGTGCTGTCGCACATGCGCTGATAGAGCGCGTCGGGGCCGGTGAGCAGTCTTGATTCCATCAGGTTGGTGGCGATGGTGATATCCTGCCGGGCCTCGTTCACGCAGTCATCCACCGTGCGTACGCTGTGCCCCACCTCGAGACCGATGTCCCACAGGAACGCCAGGAAACGCTCCACTCTCTCTGCACGTTCTCCGTCGCACGCGTTCTCGGTGAGGATCATGAGATCGATGTCGGAGCCGGGATGCAGTTCGCCACGCCCGTATCCGCCAACGGCGACCAGGGCGAGGCCCGGGTCATCGCCGATGACCCGGGTCCAGACTCTGACCAGCAGCTCATCGATGAGCCAGGCACGCAATGGCACGAGTTCCCGTGCCGGGGCCCCGTCGCGGAAGCGTCCCGTGAGCATGGCGTCGCCGTGTTCGCGCGCCTCGCGGAAGACCTGGAGTGGGTTCTCGCCAGCGGAAAGCCGACTGTCGAGTTCATCCGGGTCGAAGAGCAGCGTGTCGGTCTGATCGCTCGCTGCCGGGGTCGCGGGCATGGGCATCACTCCGGGGGGACGCCGGGGGTTTCGTCACGGCGCAAGGTCAGCACCTCGAAGCCTTCCGCGGTGACCAGGATAGTATGCTCCCACTGCGCGGACAGACTGTGGTCGCGTGTTACGACTGTCCAGTCGTCCGGAAGCAGCCGCGTTTCCTTCTTGCCGGCATTGATCATGGGTTCGATGGTGAATGTCAGGCCTTCCTGCAGTTCCAGGCCGGTACCCGGCTTGCCGTAGTGCAGAATCTGGGGATCCTCGTGAAATTCCCGTCCGATGCCGTGCCCGCAGTATTCCCGGACCACCGAGTAGCCATGACGCTCGGCCAAGGTCTGGATGGCGTGGCCGATGTCGCCGAGGCGAGCGCCGGGCCGGACCACATTGATGCCTTCCCACATGCAGGCGTGGGCAACATCGGCAAGTCGCTTGCCCTTTATGGTGGGGCCGCCCACGTGAAACATGCGACTGGTGTCACCGTGGTAGCCATCCTTGATCACCGTTATGTCGATGTTCAGCAGGTCTCCCTTGCGCAGCTTCTTCGGTCCGGGAATACCGTGGCAGATCACGTGGTTGACGGACGTGCAGATGGACTTCGGAAAGCCGCGGTAGTTCAGCGGCGCCGGTATGGCCTGCTGTTCGCCGGTGATGTAGTCGTGGCAGATCCGATCCAGTTCCTCCGTGGTAATGCCGGGCTCCACGTAGTTCTCGATCATCTGAAGCACGTCGGATGCGAGCCTGCCGGCCACCCGCATTTTCTCGATTTCCTCGGGCGTCTTTATGGTTACCGCCATGGACTACTCAGACCTCGTGGTCGCTGTTGCTGAACGGGTGGCTCCGAAACGGAGATCCGGAGGGGGGCTGCAGACACGGCTGACAGTGCGCCGCAAAATTGTCGCAGCAAGGCGAGTATGGTATAAATCGCGCGCCTTTCAGGCAAATGCCGGAGCGTTGTTCGCCGACGCCCGGCTCACATGCGCGTCCCCGAGGCCGCGTAAATCCGCACATGCACCGACACATGCATTGGGTTGCCCGTGGAACGGGTTTTTGCATGCGGGTGCATGGAGGCCCAAACCCGTTTGGAGATGACATAGAAATGGCTAACGTATCCATGCGTGAAATGCTGGAGGCCGGTGTGCATTTCGGCCACCAGACCCGTTACTGGAACCCGAAGATGGCTCCCTATATCTTCGGCGAGCGTAACAAGATCCACATCATCAACCTCGAAAAAACCCTGCCGCTGTACCAGGACGCCCTGAACTTCATGGGCAAGCTGGTCGCCAACGGTGGCCGTGTGCTCTTCGTGGGCACCAAGCGCGCCGCCCGTGACGCCGTCCGTGAAGAAGCGGTCCGCTGCGGCATGCCCTATGTTGACCACCGCTGGCTGGGTGGGATGCTGACCAATTTCCGCACGGTCAAGCAATCCATCCGCCGTCTCAAGGACCTCGAAGCCCAGGAGCAGGACGGCACCACGCGCAAACTGGTGAAGAAAGAGGCGCTGATGGTGCACCGTGAGCTTGAGAAGCTGAACCGCTCGCTGGGCGGGATCAAGGACATGGAGCGTCTGCCCGATGCCCTGTTCGTGATTGACGTGGGCTACGAGAAGATCGCGGTTCAGGAGGCGCGCAAGCTCGGCATACCGGTTGCTGGCGTGGTGGACACCAATAACCATGTGCGTGGCGTCGATTACGTGATCCCCGGCAACGACGACGCCATTCGCGCCATTCGTCTCTACCTTCGCGGTGCCGCCGATGCAATTCTCGACGCGCGCGCATCGTCCGTGCAGCCCGGCGCCAGCGAAAAGGACGAGTTTGTCGAGGTGCGCGAGAACGCCGAGTCGGGCAAGCCGGAAGACTCCGAGGCGCAGGCCTCGAGCTGAGGTCCGCCCCCGCGTTTCCGATCCTGCGGCGTCCCGGGTTTCCGCCTGTGCCCGGGGCGCCGATTCAGACAGCGAGGAATTCAGAGGACTGTACCCATGGCAATCACTGCTGCACTGGTCAAGGAGCTGCGCGAGCGTACCGGCTCCGGAATGATGGAATGCAAGAAGGCACTGGTGGAGGTCGACGGCGACATCGAGGCCGCCGTCGAACTCATGCGCAAGAAAGGGCTTGCCAAGGCCGACAAGAAGGCCGATCGCGTCGCCGCCGAGGGTCGCATCGTCGCTGCCGTATCCGATGACAAACGGCAGGGCGTGCTGGCGGAAGTGAACTGCGAAACGGATTTCGTCTCCGGTGGCGACGCCTTCCGGGAGTTCGCGGACGCCGTCGCCAGGCTCATACTGCGGGAGCAGCCGGCTGACGTGAACGCGCTGCTCGAGCTGCCGCTGGAAGGCGAGAAGAACGTCAACACGGTCCGTCAGGAACTGGTTGCCCGCATCGGCGAGAATATCCAGGTTCGGCGTTTCGTGAGCTTCAGCACCGAGGGTAGCCTGCATTATTATCTGCATGGCGCCCGCATCGGCGTAATGGTCGACCTGCAGGGCGGAGACGAACAACTGGGGCGTGATCTGGCCATGCATGTGGCCGCCACCAGCCCGGTAAGCGTCGACGAGCGCGGGATGCCGGCCGAAGTGCTGGAGAAGGAGCGCGAGATTCTGCGCGCCCAGGCCCTGGAGAGCGGCAAGCCGGCCGATATCGTCGACAGGATGATCGAGGGTCGGATGAAGAAATTTCTGAAGGAGATCACCCTCGTTGGCCAGCCGTTCGTGAAGGATCCCGATCAGACAGTCGGGGATCTGCTGAAGGCAGCCGGAGCCCGGGTCAATGGTTTTGCCCGTCTCGAGGTGGGCGAAGGCATCGAGAAGGAACAGGGCAATTTTGCCGAGGAAGTGATGGCTCAGGTGCGTGGCTCCTGAACAACGACCGGGATCCCTGCTTATGAGCAGCGCTGTCTATCGACGTATACTCCTCAAGCTCAGCGGCGAAGGGCTGCTGGGCGAGGGCGAGTATGGAATCGACCCGGCCGTGATTCGCCGGCTGGCGAGAGAAATACGCGAAGTGCGCAGCCTGGGTGTCGAAGTGGCACTGGTGGTCGGGGGCGGTAACATTTTCCGCGGGGCCGGCCTGGCCGCAGCGGGGATGGATCGGGTCTCGGCTGATCACATGGGTATGCTGGCGACCGTCATGAACGCCCTCGCGCTCCAGGATGCGCTGGAGCGCGAGGGCGTCTTCACCCGGGTGATGTCGGCGATCAAGATCAACCAGGTGTGCGAAGACTACATTCGCCGCAGGGCCATGCGCCATCTTGAAAAGGGGCGCGTGGTCGTTTTCGCGGCGGGTACCGGCAATCCCTTCTTCACCACGGATACCGCTGCCAGTCTTCGCGCCGTGGAGATCAATGCCGACGTGGTTATCAAGGCGACCAAGGTGGATGGTGTATATTCTGCCGATCCGGCAGAGAATCCTGATGCCCGGCGTTATCGCCGCCTTACCTTCGACGAGGTGCTGGAACGTCGGCTCGGCGTCATGGATGCCACCGCGATCGTCATGTGTCGTGACAACAACCTGCCCATTCGGGTGTTCGACATGACTCGCCCCGGCGCCCTGCTGGAAGTGGTATGCGGCGGTGATCTTGGAACCCTGGTAGAGAGAGGTTGAGAACGTGATCGACGATATCTGCAAAGACGCGGAGCAACGGATGAAGAAATCCGTGGCTGCGCTTGCCGGGGAACTGATGAAGGTTCGCACCGGGCGCGCCCATCCCAGCCTGCTGGATCACGTTACCGTCGAGTACTATGGTTCGCAGGTTCCCATCTCGCAGGTTGCCAGCGTGGTTGCGGCCGATGCCCGCATGCTGACCGTGACCCCCTATGAAAAACAGATGGTAGGCCCGGTGGAAAAGGCGATCATGACATCGGATCTGGGCCTCAATCCGGCCTCTGCCGGCACCGTCATCCGCGTGCCCATGCCCGCACTGACCGAGGAGCGGCGTCGCGATCTGGTGCGTGTCGTGCGCAATGAGGCGGAGCATGCCCGTGTGGCCATCCGGAATGTGCGTCGGGACGCCAATGGAGACGTGAAGTCGCTGCTCAAGGAAAAGGAGATATCCGAGGATGAAATGCGGCGAGCGGAGGAACGTGTGCAGAAGCTCACGGACAAGTACATCGCCGAAGTGGATGCTGCACTGGAAGCCAAGGAAAAGGACCTGATGGCGCTGTGACCGCTGGCCTCCGACAGGCCCGGCCAGGATATGTCCGCGGCGTGCCAAGGGTGCAGCGGGCGATGTGTAGCGGGACGCCCAAGGCGTCCCTTGTCGTATCAATCAAGGGGCTTTCTCCCGCGCCATGAAAAACGCGATCGGCAACAAGATGAGCATGACCGGGCTGGAACCCTTGCCCCGTCATCTGGCCGTGGTCATGGACGGCAACGGCCGCTGGGCCAGCGCCCGGATGATGCCGCGTCCCGCCGGGCACAGGGCAGGCGTGGAGTCGGTTCGCACGCTTGTCGAACAGGCGGGGCGGCTCGGCATCGAAGTGCTTACCCTGTTCGCGTTCAGCAGCGAGAACTGGCGCAGGCCGCGGGAAGAGGTGTCGGTGCTCCTGGACCTGTTCCTGCGAACGCTGGACCGGGAGGCCCAGCGACTGCATGAGAACCGGGTCCGGATACGCATCATCGGGGATCGCACGCGTTTCGAGCCGAAACTGCGCAGGCAACTGGCGCGGGTAGAAAATCTCACGGCGTCTAACAGCGGGCTCACGCTGGTGATCGCGGCGAGTTATGGTGGCCGATGGGACATCGCGCAGGCTGCCCGTCACATCGCCGAAGCCGTCCTCGAGGGCCGCCTGCTCCCCGAGCAGATCGATTCCGAACTGGTATCATCCCACCTCAGCCTGTCCGATCTGCCTCCGCCCGACCTGCTGATCCGTACCGGTGGCGAGCGTCGGATCAGCAACTTCCTGATATGGCAACTGGCCTACGCCGAACTCTACTTCACCGACGTCTTGTGGCCCGATTTCCGCGCGGACG
>SL_3KL_010_SEDDRAFT_10001065_pt1 | contig 24416 bp, 20 predicted proteins | sample SodLakKL_010_SED_2_FD_10381 | JGI IMG/M metagenome (IMG submission 10381) | reverse complement strand
AACTCTTAAACTCTTAAACTCTTAAACTCTTAAACTCTTAAACTCTTAAACTCTTAAACTCTTAAACTCTTAAACTCTTAAACTCTTAAACTCTTAAACTCATCTCTATTCCGTCCTCTGTCCTCTGTCCTCTGTCTTCCGTCCTCTGTCTTCTATCTTCTACCTTCTACCTTCTACTTTCTACCCGGTCAGATAATGCCTTCGTTCAATATGTCGTGCAGGTGGACCATGCCCTTGTACTCTCCATGGTCAACGACCAGCAGCTGAGTAATGTTGTTCTGCCTCATCAGCTGAAGGGCATCTACGGCCAGGGTATCGGAACTGATGGCCCTGGGGTTGACCGACATGATGTCTTTGGCAGTGAGTTGCCCGGTGTCGTTGCCTTTTTGCAGCATTCGCCGCAAATCGCCGTCGGTAATGATGCCCGCCACCATTTCCCTGTCGAGCACGGCGGTGGCGCCAAGCCGTTTTCCGCTGATCTCCAGTATGATTGTCTGAAGGTCATCGCCGGGAGCTACAGCCGGGCGGGCGTTTTTCGGGTAGAGATTCCCGGCCTTCAGATAGAGTTGTTTTCCCAGGGAACCCCCTGGATGGTATCGCGCAAAATCCGCTGCCGTAAACCCCTTGCAATGCAGCAGCGCCATGGCCAGTGCGTCGCCCATCACCAGCTGGGCCGTAGTGCTGCAGGTAGGGGCAGGGTTGCCTGGTGAGGCCTCCTTTTCGACCGTGGTATCGATGAGGATATCGGCCTGACCGGCCAGGTAGGAGGAAGTATTGCCTACCATGCCTATCAGCCCTGCCCCCAAGCTCTTGAGCATGGGAGTCAATACCTTTATCTCGGGGGTGTTTCCGCTGTTGCTAATGCAGATCACAAGGTCCTGCTGCTGTATAATGCCCAGGTCGCCGTGGATGGCGTCGGCCGCATGCATGAAAACGGCGGCGGTGCCAGTAGAATTCAGGGTGGCTACGATCTTCCCGGCTATGATGGCACTTTTTCCGATACCGGTTACCACAATGCGGCCCTGGCAATGCAGAAGTTTTTTTACCGCCGACACAAAAGAATCGTCAATATAAGTTTTCAGGCGGCTTATCGCAAGGGTTTCATCCTCTATGGTCGACAATGCGATTTCCTTTATCTCCTGGTCGGATTTCACTGATTTGTATTTAGTTAAATGTATTGTTGGGCTTGGTTTTTTATTAGTAAATTTACACTACAAACCTACGTGATTTTTTTTAATTGTAAATAACACAGATTGTTTCAATGGAAGTAATGAGCAGTATATCGCTGCGTGAGCTGTTAAAACAAATATTCGGTTACGGAGCATTCAAGGGTGACCAGGAAGTCATTGTCCAGAATCTGTTGCAGGGACATGACTGCTTTGTGATCATGCCTACCGGAGGCGGAAAGTCGATGTGTTACCAATTGCCGGCCCTGATCGGCAATGGTACTGCCATCGTGGTTTCTCCCCTGATCGCCCTGATGAAAAACCAGGTGGATGCCATCCGGAACTTTGCTTCCTATGACGGCATCGCCCATGTATTGAATTCCTCGCTGAACAAGGCGGAGGTCATTCAGGTGAAGAACGACCTGAGCAGCGGCATCACCAAATTGCTGTATGTAGCCCCCGAGTCACTGACCAAGGAGGAGAACATTGCGTTTTTGAAAACCATCGACATTTCGTTTTTTGCCATCGACGAAGCCCATTGCATCTCCGAATGGGGGCATGATTTCCGCCCCGAATACCGGCGGCTGAGGCCCATTATCGATGCCCTCAACAAAGGAGTACCCGTGATCGCGCTGACGGCCACGGCTACACCCAAAGTACAGCAGGACATTCAGAAAAACCTGAGGATGATGAATGCCAAAACCTTCGTTTCATCCTTTAACCGCCCCAACCTCTATTACGAAGTACGTCCAAAAACCATTCATGTAACCCGCGACATCATTCGTTTTGTAAAAACCCAGGAAGGCAAGTCGGGCATCATCTACTGCCTAAGCCGGAAAAAGGTGGAGGAGCTGGCAGCCACCCTCCAGGTAAACGGCATCCGCGCCCTGCCTTACCATGCCGGTCTGGATTCGGCGGTGCGCATTGCCAATCAGGATCAGTTTATCATGGAAGACGCCGATGTGATCGTGGCCACGATCGCCTTTGGCATGGGCATCGACAAGCCCGATGTGCGGTATGTAATCCATCATGATTTCCCCAAGAGCCTGGAGGCTTATTACCAGGAAACGGGCCGGTCGGGCAGGGACGACGGTGAGGGCAATTGCATTGCCTTCTATACCTACGAGGACATCCAGAAAATGGAAAAGTTCCTCAAGGGAAAACCCGTAGCCGAGCAGGAAATCGGAACCCAGTTGCTGATAGAGACCTCGGCCTATGCTGAATCATCGATTTGCCGGCGTAAAACACTGCTCAACTATTTCGGCGAGGTCTATCCGGGGGAGAATTGTGGTTCCTGCGACAATTGTCTGAATCCGAAAGAAAAGTTTGATGGAAAAGAATATATTTGTCTGCTGTTGGAAGCCGTTCTTGCCGTTAAGGAATTGTTCAAATCAAATCACGTAATTTCAGTACTTATGGGAAAAAGTACCGCAACCGTAAAATCCTGCAAACACAATCAGCTGGAGGTTTTTGGGAAAGGTGCCGATCAGGATCAGAAGTTTTGGTATGCCGTGTTACGGCAGGCCATTATTGAACGACTGCTTGAAAAAGACATTGAAGATTACGGGACCCTGAAGGTCAGCGGTGCGGGAAGGGACTTTCTCGAAAACCCGCGTACGGTTAATATGAGCAAGGACCATGATTACGACAATCCCGAAGAAGCCGAAAACATGGCCGGTGCGGAACAAAAAACCAGTGCTACCGACAAGGTGTTGTTTGCCTTGCTGAAAGACTTGCGGAAACAGATCGCCAGAAAGCATAAACTTCCGCCATTTGTTATCTTCCAGGACCCTTCGCTCGAAGATATGGCCATTCAATATCCTGTAAAGCTCGAAGAACTGAAGCAGATCACCGGAGTGGGGTCGGGCAAGGCTGAGCGGTTTGGCCGGCCGTTTCTGGAACTCATCGCCCGTTATGTGGACGACAACGAAATTGAACGCCCCATGGACATGGTGGTGAGGTCGGTGGTCAATAAATCGGGTCTGAAGGTATTTGTGATCAAGAACATTGACCGCAAGGTGCCCCTGGACGATCTGGCCGAGGCCAAAGGCCTTGAGTTCGATGAGTTGTTGCATGAACTGGAAAGCATTGTGGCATCGGGTACTAAGATCGACATCCGTTATTACATCAACCAGGTAGTCGATCCCGATAAGCAGGAGGAGGTCTTTGATTACTTTAAGACGGCCGAAACCGATTCTTACCAGCATGCCCTGGCAGAACTCGGGGAAGACGATTATAGCGAAGAAGAGATCAGGCTGATGCGGATTCGTTTTATGTCGGAGATGGGCAATTAATTCACCTAAGCAATACAAGCCCGAAATATGGATGAACAAAACAAAAGACCCGGCCGGGCGAACCCGCCTGATGCCAGGGATGGCCGTCGCGGCCTCAGCAAGGCAATGGCTGTCAATATCGTGCTTTTTGCAGGCCTGATCATCTTGTATGCCCTGCATTTTGCCGGGCAGCCCCAGACCCCCGCCGGAGCTGCGCCTGAGCAGATGGCGTTGATCGAGGAGCAGGTGGAGCAGGCCGGCAACCGGATTGCCTATATCAACAACCAGTTGCTAATGGAGGAATACCAGTTGGCTATTCAGTTGCGATCGGATTTTGAAGCCGAACAAGACCGTTTGGAACAGGACCTGAACAGGCGGCAACGCAATTTCCAATCCGAGGTAGAACGTTTTCAGCGTGAGCTGTCCACCGGGCGCATTGCGGCCGAAGAAGCCGGACTGAAGGAGCAGGAGTTGATGCAGGCCCAACAGGACCTGATCCGCCTGAACGAAACCTACCGCGACCGCCTGGCACAGCAGGAGTTCGAGATGAACAACCGGCTGCTTGAGAGGGTGGGGGATTTCCTGGAGCGCTACAACAGACAGAAGGGATTTGATTTCATACTGGGGTATGCCAGGGGGGGAGGCATCTTGTTTGCCGACCCCTCGCACGACATCACCGCCGAGGTGATCGACCGCCTGAATCGTGAATACACCCCCGGCAATTAAGCGTTATTTCTCACTTTAAATGATTCAAAGCAATGAAATCCGGAATTTTTTGTGTTTTTCTCCTTGTGAGTTTTTTCTTAGGTGATCACGGGCTGTTTGCCCAGGGCCACTACACCATTGTTATCCATGGCGGGGCGGGGAATGTTGACCGCGAAAGGGTACCCGCAGACCGGGAAGCCGAATTTTTTGCCAGACTCAACGAGGCCCTGGATGCAGGCGAGGCCATCCTGAAGGCCGGTGGCAGTAGCCTGGACGCCGTCGAAGCTGCGGTACGCATCCTGGAAGATTCGCCCAAATTCAATGCCGGCAGGGGTGCGGTGTTCACCTACGGCGGAGGCAACGAGCTGGATGCATCCATCATGTGCGGCCGGGAGATTGCCGCCGGTGCTGTTGCCGGGGTCACCAATGTGCGCAACCCCATCAGTACCGCCCGGCTGGTCATGGAAAATTCACCCCATGTCCTGCTTACCGGGAGGGGAGCCGAACAGTTTGCTGCCGAGCAGGGGGTCGAGATCGTCGACCCGTCCTATTTCTTTGATCAATACCGCTTTGATCAGTTGCAGGAAACCCTCAGGCGGAGGCAGGAAAGCGGATACCTGCATCCCGATGCCGGCATGGGGACCGTGGGCGCAGTGGCCCTGGATATGCATGGGAACCTGGCCGCTGCCACATCAACCGGAGGGATGACGGCAAAACGGTACAACCGTGTGGGCGACAGTCCCATCATCGGGGCAGGCACCTATGCCAACAATGCCAGTTGCGCCGTTTCGGCCACCGGTCATGGCGAATACTTTATCAAGTATGCCGTGGCCTACGACATTTCGGCCCGGATGCTTTATAAAGGAGCCGGCCTGGAAGAGGCTGCCGGCAGCATCATACACGGCACCCTGAAAGACCTGAATGTCAGCGGGGGGCTGGTGGCGGTCGACCGCGACGGGAATGTGGCCATGCCATTCAACACCACTGGTATGTTCAGGGGTTATGCCCGTTCTGACGGGGAGCGGTTTGTCAGGATATTTGCCGATTAGGGGCTTTGCTTCCCTATTGGTCTTTATACTTCAGGATCTCATCCGACAGGTACTCCAATGCCACGCCGGCTTCAACGAACAATTGTTCCGACTCTGTGCCCGCGTGGTATTTTTTTTCACAAACTACCCGCCTGATGCCACAATTGATGATCAGCATCGCGCAGACACGGCAGGGGGTCATGCGGCAGTAAAGGGTAGCGCCGGCGATGGAGATACCCAGCCTGGCCGCCTGACAGATGGCATTCTGCTCGGCATGCACTGTGCGTACGCAATGCATGGTGGTGTGCCCGGCCTCGTGCAAAACCTTTTTCATCTGATGCCCTGTTTCGTCGCAATGGGGGAGCCCGGTGGGCGATCCTACATAACCCGTTACCAGGATCTGCCGGTCGCGTGCGATCACGCAACCGCTGCGGCCCCGGTCGCAGGTGGCCCTGGTGCTTACCGTGCGGGCTATTTCCATGAAATAATCGTCCCAGCTGGGGCGGCTATAAGATGTTGTTTCCATCCTATTGGCGGTTTGAGTGGTTAAACGGAAAAGGCACTGCCTGTTCCGATGGTTTTCAGGAAGGCTTCCGTCTTCCGGTGAAGTTGCCTGATGCTGGCATTGTTGCAGATCACATAGTCGGCCTGTTGAATGCACTTTGAGAGGTTCTGCCTGTTGGGATCGGTCGAATGCATTTCCCTTTCTTCATTCAGGATGAAGGTTTGGTAGGATACCTGGTCGGTTTCCGAATTCCTGTGGCGTATCCTCTTGTACCTGAGCCGGGGGTCGGCATCAACGGCCAGCAGATAGAATCCCGGTTTGCTGCGCAGGGCATCGATCTCCCCAGGGGACCTGATGCTTTCGATGACACAGTGGTGCCCGGCTTGCCTGGCTTGCCGGTAAAGCTGTTCGATGATGAAGGACGGACCATGTTTTGCCCTCAGTTCGTTGGCTACGGCCGTAAGGGTATCCCGGTTAACCGGCAGGTTTCTGCTTTCCAGTTCTTTGCGTAAATATTCCCTCACAGGGTAATGGAAAAAGCCTTTTTTCCCGACAAGGTATGCGACAATGGTCCCCTTGCCCGAACCCAGGGTGCCGGTGATTCCTATAACGATCATTTTTTGCTGTAAATGTAGGTTTTTTTTAAAAAAAAAGCTCCGTAAGCGAGCATACGGAGCCTGTTTGCCAGGGACGGCATATGCGAAATGCCTAACCCTTTTTTACATTGATCGCTTTTTTCCCTCTTTCGTCCTCAGAAATTTCAAAAGTTACCCTGTCGTTGTTGGCGATGGGATCCAGCAAGCCCGTGTGGTGAACGAATACGTCTTTTTCTGTCTTGTCATCTACAATAAAGCCATACCCCTTTTTCTCATTAAAGAATTTAACAGTCCCGGTTTCCATAACTATGCATTTTATAAGGTAAAAATTCCAGAATAACCAAAAATACGACTTTTTTAACCATTGCCAAGAAATACGGTAAAACATTTCTAAGCAATCCACCTTTTTTTAGGGTGGAAGCATATTGGGGCAAGATGGATGAGCAATAAAAAAAACCGGCAGCCCGAAGTTTGTTCTCAGATTGTGCAAGCAGAGAGGTTGGTTTTCAAACTTTCGAAGCTGCCGGTATCCAAAGTCCGGCGACCGTCAGAAGAAATTGATCTCATCAAGCAAGCGGTCGGGATGCTTGATGAGTTCGGGGTGTTTGTCTAAATGGATCAACGCCGAAACAGAAAGTTTGTTCACTTTCAGGCTCGACCCGGCCTCCTCTCCGGGAATTTTGGCAATCAAAAGCGGGCCTGCCTTGACGATGAAGCCGGGAACCTCTTTTGACTGGTCCAGAAGCTGGTCTCTGGCCTGCTCCAGGGCTTCGTTGGCGCAGTCTTGGTATTTGAAACAATGCATGATCTGATCCATGCGCTGGTACAATTCGTCCAGGCTGATGTTGTCTCTGGATTTGGTCATGTATTCGGTAATACCCCGTATTTCCTGATCCTGGCAACAGAATTCGATTCCGACCGCATCCAGCAGGCGGATCACCGACTGGTGGCAAAGCCTGGTCACTTCTTCCCTGTCTGTGTCAAAAAAGCTGGTTACCGGGACATGCCTTTTCAGGGGGCGTTTTTTGTAATCGGTGTTGATGGAGTTGAACGAAATGTATTCGGTGAAGGAGTTCTGCAATATGTAGATCTGGTCCCTAAGGCGGTGTATCTCTTCGGAGTGCCTGTTTTCCAATTTGTTGATCTTTTTCTCATAGTATTTGTAGTACTGTTTCATGAATTTGTTCTGAGGTCCGGCGGCCACCAGGCGCTGTCCTTCTTCGGTGTCGGTAAAGCGGTTGAAGTTGGCAATGAACTTTTCTGCCAGCTCCTCGGCCTGCTTCATGTAGGCCGTAGGGTACTTCCAGGTATTTGCGGGATTCAAAATGCCGGGGTCGACCCCTTTCACTTCTTTGGGTATCATCAGCCCAAAGGGCGACAATTCTTCGACAGTCGCTTTATCGAGGCTGCCGTCGAGGATGGCCCGGATGATGCGGCGGGTGCTGTCAATGTCAATGCGCTGCCCAATACCATAAGGTCCACCTATCCAACCGGTGTTGACCAGGTAGGCGGTGGCTCCGTATTGTTTAATCTTTTTTGACAGCTCCTGGGCGTAAAGGGTGGGATGGAGCATGAGAAAAGCGGCGCCAAAGGCTGGGGAAAAGGTGGGCATGGGCTCCCTGACCCCGCGCTCGGTGCCTGCGAGCTTGGCCGTGTAACCGCTCAGAAAATAATACATGGCCTGGTCGCGGTCAAGGCGGGCAACGGGGGGCAGGATGCCAAAGGCATCGGCGGTCAGGAAAATGACCTTTGAAGGATGGGTCCCTTTCGACACCGGCCTGACAATGTTTTCGATGTGGTACAGCGGATAAGACACCCTTGTGTTTTCGGTCTTGGAGGTGTCCGAAAAATCGACTTCTCCTGTTTCAGGGTCGTATACCACGTTTTCGAGCAGGGCGTCGCGCTTGATGGCGTTGTAGATATCGGGCTCCTTCTCTTTGCTGAGGTTGATGCATTTGGCATAGCAGCCGCCCTCGAAATTGAACACCCCCTGGTCGTCCCAGCCGTGTTCATCGTCGCCGATCAGGTAACGCTCGGGGTCGGCCGAAAGGGTGGTCTTTCCCGTACCCGACAAACCGAAGAATATGGCCGTGTCCCCGTTCTTGCCCATATTGGCCGAGCAATGCATGGCGGCCATGCCCTTGAGCGGCAGATAGTAATTCATAACGGAAAAGAAGCCTTTTTTGATCTCTCCCCCATACCAGGTGCCACCAACAACGGCCCTCCTTTCCCTGAGGTGAAAGGCCACGTATACGTCGGAGTTCAGGTCCTGCTCCACCCAGTTTTTGTTGACGGTCTTGCAGGCATTGAGCATGACAAAGTCGGGTTCGAAATCTTCCAGTTCCTCGTCCGAGGGGCGGATGAACATATTCTTTACAAAATGGGCCATCCAGGCCACTTCGGTGATCACCCGGATGCGGATGCGGCTGTTTTCGTTGGCGCCGCAAAAGGCATCCATGACATAGAGCTTTTTGCCATGAAACTGGTTCAGGGTGGTTTCTTTCAGTGAATCCCATACTTCCTGGCTGATCGGCTTGTTGTCCGAACGGTTCTTGCCATCGGCCCACCACACTTTGTCCTGGGAGCTGTCTTCCCTTACAATGTATTTGTCTTTGGGCGAGCGGCCGGTGAAAATCCCGGTGTCTACGGCCACTGCACCGGTGTCGGTCACAAAGCCTTTTTCATATCCTTCGAGATCCGGATCGGTTTCTTGACGGAACAATTCGTCGTAAGAAAGGTTGTAGTAAACCTGTTTGACGTTTCTGATGCCATACTGCGAGAGATCGGGGGGGGCGATCGCCCTGCTTGTTGCACTGCTTGGTTCTTGCATAGCTGAGTTTTGAGTTGTTGTTCTGGGTTTGGTTTGATGAGAAGTTGCCCCGGGCGGGTGTCCAAAAATAAGAAAAAACCCCTGTGGACCAGCAGGGAAGCTGTTGTTTTTTTCTACTCCCTTTCTCCGAATATGGCGGTGCCGATACGCACCATGGTGCTGCCTTCCTCCACCCCGATCCGGTAGTCGTCGCTCATGCCCATGGAGATCTCCCTGAAGGAATCCCGGCTGGCGAAATACTTCTGCTTCAGGGCCCGGCAATGCTCCCTGAGCTCCCGGAACTCCCGCCTGACCTGCTCCTGATCATCGGTAAAGGTGGCCATCCCCATGACCCCCATGATTTCGACATGCGCCATGTTTTGAAAGGCTTCGCTCTCAAGCAGCCGGCAACATTCGGCAAACGACATCCCGAACTTGGTGGTCTCATCGGCAATATGCAGCTGCAGCAGGCAGGGGATCACCCGCTGGTTCTTCGTGGCCTCCCTGTCGATCACCCTGAGCAGTTTGAGGCTGTCGACCGAGTGGATCAGTGAGATGAAGGGGGCGATGTACTTTACTTTGTTCGATTGCAGATGCCCCACCATATGCCATTGGATGTCGGGTGGCAGCAGGCCCTGTTTGGCCTGCAGTTCCTGCACCTTGTTTTCACCGAAGAGGCGTTGTCCGGCATGGTAAGCCTCCATGATGGTGGCAGGTTCATGGGTTTTTGTCACCACGATCAGTTGCACCCCGGCGGGCAACTGATCGCGCACCTTCTTCAAATTATCTGCAATGGCCATGGCTTAAGGTTTGATGAACTGCACAAATTTAGCAAAACATGGAAAACTTTGTCGATTATGCCGGCCCCGGTGTCGGATTAAAAAATCATATAACTATCTTTGCAGCATGCAGGAAAAAATGCTCATTCTGGATTTCGGTTCCCAATATACCCAATTAATTGCCAGGCGGGTGAGGGAACAAAATGTGTATTGCGAGATCCATCCCTATACATTCCGGCCCGAAGATCCCATGTCGTATAAAGGGGTGATACTCTCGGGCAGCCCTTTCAGCGTGCGCGATGCCCATACCCCCCGCCCCGATCTGTCGTGGTGCCTGGGCAGGCTGCCTGTGCTCGGCATTTGTTTTGGAGCCCAATTAATCACCACCATGGAGGGGGGAGAGGTGGCGGCTTCATCGAGCCGGGAATATGGACGCGCCAGGTTGAGTTTTATCGATGGGAACGAAGAGCTTTTCAGAGGCATCGAACCGGGCTCACAGGTGTGGATGTCGCATGCCGACACCATCACCCGCCTGCCCGACAACTACCATCTGATAGCCCGCACCAACGATATCGGAGTGGCTGCTTTCCGTTCGCCCGACCACAGGAACTACGGACTGCAGTTCCATCCCGAGGTATACCACACCAGCCAGGGCAAGGACTTGCTTCGGAATTTCCTGGTGGGTATCTGTGGCTGTGCCTGCGACTGGACCTCCGAATCCTTTGTCCAGACCACGGTGGACAAACTGAATAAAACCATCGGCACCGACAGGGTGGTGTTGGGGCTTTCGGGCGGGGTCGATTCGAGCGTTGCTGCCGTCTTGCTGCACCGGGCCATCGGGGGGCAGCTGTATTGTATTTTTGTGGACAACGGCTTGCTGAGGAAAAACGAGTTCGAGGCCGTGTTGAACTCCTACAAGGATATGGGTCTCAATGTAAGGGGGGTTCGTGCAGCCGGGCATTTTTTGGATGCCCTCAGCGGCATCTCCGATCCCGAAAGCAAGCGCAAGGCCATTGGACGGGCCTTTATTGAAGTGTTTGAACGCGAGGCAAAAAAGATCAGGAAGGTGGTTTGGCTTGCCCAGGGCACCATCTACCCCGATGTCATTGAGTCGGTATCGGTAAAAGGGCCTTCGGTGACCATCAAATCACACCACAACGTGGGCGGATTGCCGGATGTTATGAACCTCAAAGTGGTAGAACCCCTGAGTTCACTGTTCAAGGACGAGGTCAGAAAGGTGGGTTACACCCTGGGCATATCCCAGGATATTCTGGGCCGTCATCCCTTTCCCGGGCCTGGTCTGGGCATCAGGATACTCGGTGAGATCACCCCCGAAAAGGTGAGGGCCTTGCAGGAAGTGGATCATTATTTCATCAGGGCATTAAAGGCACATAATTTGTACGACAGGGTATGGCAGGCAGCGGCCATCCTTTTGCCGGTGCAGTCGGTCGGGGTGATGGGCGACGAACGTACCTACGAAAATGCGGTCGTGCTGAGGGCCGTGGAGTCGACCGATGGCATGACGGCCGATTGGGTGCATTTGCCCTATGAGTTTCTGGCCATGGTGAGCAACGACATCATTAATAATGTAAAAGGCATTAACAGAGTAGTTTACGATATCAGCTCCAAGCCACCGTCTACCATTGAATGGGAGTAGGTTTCGTCTTCCTGCGATGCCGGGCGCCGGCAAACGCCTGATTCTTTTAAATAAAGACCCCAAAAAGTGAACCAGTCGCTTCGTGTTTTCTTACTGGCCCTGTTTTTGTTGCTGCAGTTCCATCATAACACCTGCGGCCAGGAGGGCATTGTCAACCGTTCCACTACCACGCACAAGATCGATGGCCGGCTCTATTATTTCCATGCCGTGCTGCAGGGCCAGACCCTCTATTCCATTGCCAGGGCCTACGGTGTCGGGCAGGAGGACATCATTGCCGCAAACCCCGATATCCGTCACGGCCTTAATTTCGATCAGGTAATCCGCATCCCGGTTCCTTTTGCTTCCCCCGAAGAGGAGGTGGCATCTTTCTCTGCAACCGGTGCCCGGGAGTTCGGGGAGCACGAGGTGGTTCAGGGAGAAACCCTCTTTGGGCTTTCCCAGCAATTCGGGCTGCCCATAGAAGAGATACTCTATTACAACCCTGAATCCAGGACCGGTTTGCGCATAGGCCAGCGATTGCGCATCCCGCTCAGGGAGACTCAGGCTGGGATCGCCAGGGAACTGGCCGACGACCCCGGCGCTGAGTTTTTTCTCTACACCGTAGCTGCGGGCGAAACCAAATACGGACTCTCCAGGCAGTTTGGCATTACGATCGAAGCCCTTGAGGCCCTGAACCCCGGAACCGAAGACGGACTTCGCACCGGACAGCAGATCCGTTTGCCAAAAGGGCCCCTGCCGGAAGTTGCCGGAACTCCGGAGGAAACCAGCCCGCCCCCGCCAGCTGCCATTGAGGTACGTCTTCCTTCGCGCAGCAGGACCGCTGGCCATCCAAGGGCAGAACCCTATTGCTATGAACCCGAACACAAGGACCATTACCAGGTAGCCCTGCTGATCCCCCTCTACCTGGACGCATTGAATCCGGACACCATCGACGGAGCCTACCAGGAAGAGGGAATACCCGGGATGCCGCTTCCCGACACCCTGAGCGGGGGCACCCTTACCCGGCCTTCCCGCAGCAGGGTGGAAGCCCAGGCCCGGCCCGGGCTCGATCACCGGTCGTTTACGTTTGTGCCTTATTACCATGGGGTGTTGCTGGCCCTGGATTCCATCAAACAGCAGGGGGCAGGGATCACCCTCCATGTTTTTGACGTGGACGAGAACCTGGCCTCGGCCAGCTCGGTAACACGGCAGCAAGGTTTTTCGGAAATGGACCTGATAATCGGGCCTTTTCACAGGCGGACCCTCGATCACATTGCCGCCTATGGCCGGCGGCATGATATTCCGGTGGTGTCTCCGCTTTTGCCCGGCATCCAGCTTCTGGAAGGTTTTCCCAATCTCTTTACGGCAAGCCCTTCGCTCGAAGCCATGCTGAGGTCGGTATCGGGTTATGTATCCCAGCACCATGCCACCGACAACATTATCGTGGTACACAACAACCAACCCGGCGCCGCACGGCTGATCCGTTCGTTTCAGGATACCCTGCTCACCCGGGTGGCCATGGTCAATCACTTCTACGACAGCCTGAACCTGGCCAGGGTGAATGGGTATTACTTTGATGAGGCCCTGGTGGGAAGCAGGCGCACCAATGTGCTGGTAATGCCCGAACGGGCTTTGGCTGCCCGCGATATTCGTTCGGTGGCCCGGCCGGCCAATGTGAGGGAGGTGCTCTACGAACTCGAAGGGATGGAAGGGCTGGTGTCGAAGCTGAGACCCGACCAGATTAACGTGATCATCACCCTGATCAGCGGCGAACCCTTCCTCTCGGATTACTTGCGCCGCCTGCACCAGATGCGGCGTGATTACGATATGGCCATTTTTGGTATCCCTGAGTGGGAAAATTATTCAAGCATTGAGTTCGATTACCTCCAGGACCTCAAAGTCCATCTGTTCTCACCGGTTTTCTATGATTACCGCGACCCCCACATCCGGGATTTCGTAGAGAGGTACCGCCGGGTATTTGGTACCGAACCTCTTGCAGACGCCTTTAAGGGAGTGCAGACCGCTTATTTCTTTTTCAACGCCCTTCATGAATATGGCAAGGGGTTTCCGCGATGCATGCCTCTGTTGAACCGCCAGGCCTACGATACTCCTTTTCTTTTCGAAAGACCGCTGGGAAGTACTGGTGGATGGGAAAACCAGCATACCTTCATTCACAGAATAGAGAATTACCGCAGGGTGGATGCACAGGGGCTCATCAGCATCGGCCAGCATCGGGACGAAGACTAGTTTAGCGCAGATCCACTACCTCGATGCCTGGATAAAGCCCGGGATCAAAAGTGAAGAGTTCGGTGGGGATGCCGGGTTCGGGCTTCATGCCGGTGATCTGGTAGGTATAGTTGCCTCCCTGCCGGTCGTGGGCAGTGATATAGACCAGGTGGAAATTGCGGGTACAGATGCCAGTGCGGTATTTGTAAAATGCTTCGGGCTGTTCCGGGAACAGGTCGATGACATGCATCCTTGCCCCCTGGTGATCTTCTTCGCTGATCCACCTGGGCCGGTAGTCTTCCTGGAAGTCCCTGAGCAGTGAAGTGGGGGTGATGGATCCCTGGCTGTGTTCGACCAGGCTGATGTGCACCTCGTTGACTTCGCCCAAAAAAGTCCAGGCCACCTCCCCGTCGGATATAAACAGATTGTCGCCCAACTTCATATGGTATTTGTCTCCCGAGGCATACAGGGTGCCGTCCATGCTTTCTTTCTCAGAGAATCGGGGGTTTTCCATGGTGTACACAAAGGTGACCTTGAGTTCCGGGTAGCCGGCAAGCACTTCACTGGCCTGCTGCAGGATCTCTGTGGCCTTCTCATCGTACACCATGGGCTGACTGGCTTGCTGTTTTGCTGCTGCCGACCATGGCAGCAGCAGCAGGATAAATATAAAGGGGTTTGTGGTCATATGGGGTTTGTTAAGGGTCAGCAGACCGGTTTTCAAGCCTCGGGACAATGCCCGGTTTCCACTGCCGGTCCCGGCTTTATGGTTCAGAGCGCAAAATCTGTTCCAAACTCATTTCGTCCTTGATCTTTACCTCCCTGGCCTTGCTCCCCTCAAAAGGACCCACAATGCCCGCCGTCTCCAGCTGGTCGATGATGCGGCCAGCCCTGTTGTATCCCAGCTTGAGTTTGCGCTGTATCAGGGAGGTTGACCCTTGTTGGGTAGAAACCACGATGCGGGCGGCTTCCTCAAACAGTTCGTCCCTTTCGGAGGGGTCCAGGGCTTCGCCCAGAGATGCATTGTCCTCCAGGTATTCGGGCAGGTGGAATGCGTCGGGATAAGCCCTTTGGGACCCGATGAAATCGGTGATGCGTTCAATTTCGGGGGTGTCGATAAAAGCGCACTGCAGCCTGATGAGATCGCTTCCGGTCGACAGCAGCATGTCGCCCCGTCCCACCAGCTGATCAGCGCCTCCGCTGTCGAGAATGGTGCGCGAATCCACTTTGGAAGTCACCCTGAAGGCAATGCGGGCAGGGAAGTTGGCCTTGATTGTCCCGGTGATGATGTTCACCGAAGGGCGCTGGGTGGCGATCACCAGGTGCAGGCCTACTGCCCTGGCCAGTTGTGCCAGCCGGGCAATGGGGAGTTCCACTTCCTTGCCTGCCGTCATGATGAGGTCGGCAAACTCATCGATGAACAGAATAATGTATGGCAAAAAGCGGTGACCCATATTCGGGTTCAGCCGCCGGGCCACGAATTTGGCATTGTATTCCTTGACGTTCCTGGCCTGGGCATCCTTGAGCAGGTCGTACCGGTTGTCCATCTCGACACAGAGCGAATTGATGGTCCTGATTACCTGCCTGGTTTCTGTCACAATGGCCTCTTCGGCATCGGGCAATTTGGCCAGGTAGTGTCGTTCAATTTTTGAAAAAAGGTTCAATTCCACCTTCTTTGGGTCTATCAGCACAAATTTGACATAGGCAGGGTGTTTGCGGTAAAGGATGGAGGCCAAAATGGCGTTGAGCCCCACCGACTTGCCCTGTCCGGTAGCACCGGCCATGAGCAGGTGGGGCATTTTGGTCAGATCGGCGATAAAGGTTTCGTTGGCAATGGTTTTCCCCAGCCCGATGGGTAGTTCATAGGAGGAGTTGCGGAAACGCTCGCTGCCAAGCACCGACCTCATCGATACGATCTCGGGTTTGGAATTGGGTACTTCGATGCCGATGGTGCCCCTGCCGGGGATCGGGGCGATGATGCGGATACCCAGGGCCGACAGGCTGAGGGCAATGTCGTTCTCCAGGTTTTTGATCCTGGATATGCGCACCCCGGGGGCCGGGATGATCTCATACAGGGTAACAGTGGGGCCAACGGTCGCCTTGATCTTGTCGATGCTGATGGAATAATTGTTCAGGGTGTCAATGATCTTGTTCTTGTTGGCTTCCAGTTCCTCTTTGTTAATCTGTATGGTCTTGCTCCCGCGCTCGTCGAGCAGGTCGAGTCCGGGCAGCCTGTACCGCGGAAGGTCGAGGGTGGGGTCGTATTCGCCAAGATGCGACAGATCGGGCAGTCCGTCTTCCTGCCCGGGATACGGGTTGTCGATCGTCTGGTAATCGCTGCCGGTGAGTTTGCCATTGGCCACCTCAATTTCCCATTCGGGGCCATCGCCCCCGGCTGGTGTCTGGGCGGGAGGGGTTTCAGGTTCCAGTTCCAGCTCCCTTTCAGCGCCTGCAGCTTCCTGCCCGGCAGGGTTTGGCTTTGTATCGGCTGCTCCAGCTTCATCGGCGGTGTCAGGGCCTTCATTCCCGGTTTCCGGGTCTTCTGCACTACTGCCCTGGTCCGGGTCACGGATTTCGTCCAATACTTCGCGGGGGGCAGGGCCTTTTCGCCCTTTGCCCCCGAAAAGACCCGAAACAAAGGTGCTGATGGCCCTGAAATTGGGATCATACACCATGATGACAAAGCTGCCCATGACAAAAAGCAACAACATCGCCGTGCCTGCCACTCCCAGCAATCCATTGAGCCAAAGGGCACTTTCGTAACCGAAGATGCCCCCCAGTATCAGCCAGTTGCCTCCGGGGATCACGTATCCGAAAAAGACGGACAACCAGACAATAAAAAAAACACTGTAGCCCGCTGTTTTTCCGGCAGGGAGCAATGCATAGCCCGATACCATGCGCAGGCCAAGCACAAAGGATATCAGCACGAACAGCAGGGAGGAGATGCCGAACCACTGTTTGACAAACAAATGGGCGGCAATGGCGCCCAGCCTGCCCATCATATTCTCCACTTCCACGCTGGCATCGGTAAGCAATGCCCAGTTTAACGACCTCCCGTCGAGAAAGGCATCGTCGGCCCTCCAGCTAAACAGGTAAGAAAGCATGGACAATAGCAGGAACAAAGAGAAAAGCAGCAGAAAGAGCCCACCGGCCTTTTTCATGCGCGAACTGCGGAAGGACGGCCACGGTGAAGTCCGTCCGTTGTGCGGGTCCTCATTGCCGGAAGCTTTTTTATGCTTCTTTGGTTTGAGGGTGTTTTTCTGGAATGTGTTGAACCTGGCCGGCATGCCCTTTACGCTGGGTTTTGGAACGTAAAACAGTCAAAAGTAAGAAATAAGCGGCTTAAAAGCCCAATGTTTTTAACATCGACTTATAGCTTTGTTCCTTGGCAAAAAGCTTGGTACTGTATTCCCCCTCTTCGTCCCTGTCGATGATGACCAGTTTCGGGGCCGGGATCAGGCAATGCTGAAGCCCCCCGAACCCGCCCAGGCTTTCCTGGTAAGCACCGGTGTGGAACATGCCGATAAACTGGGTGGCATTGTCCCGGATGCGGGGCAGGAATACGGCATTGGCATGGGCCTCGGCATTGTAGTAATCCTGGCTGTCGCAGGTAAGGCCCCCAAGGTTTACCCTTTGGTAATCAAGGTCCCAGTTATTCAGGGCCAGCAGGATAAAGCGCTGTTTGGCAGCCCAGATATCGGGGAGGGTGGTCATGAAACTGCTGTCGATCATGTTCCATAACTCTCGGTCATTTTGCTGTTTCTGGTCAAGTACCGAATAGATCACCGCACCGCTTTCCCCAACCGTAAAGGCACCGAACTCCGTAAATATGTCGGGTTCATGCACATTGTTCTGGTTGCAGATGAGTTTGATTTGTGCAATGATCTCCTCGGTGATGTATTCGTAGTCGTATTCAAAGCCCAGGGAGTTCTTGATGGGGAAGCCCCCCCCTATGTTCAGGCTGTCGAGCTCGGGGCATATCTTTTTGAGCTTGCAGTATACGTTCACGCATTTCGACAGTTCATTCCAGTAATAGGCATTGTCCTTGATCCCCGTATTGATAAAAAAGTGCAGCATCTTGAGTTCGAAGCGGGGGTCGTTCTGAATATTGGCCTTGTAATAGGGCAAGATGTCGTTGTAGCGGATGCCGAGCCTTGAGGTGTAGAATTCGAACATGGGCTCCTCTTCGGCAGCGATGCGGATCCCCAGCTTGCAGCGGCGGTCCTTGCGGATGAGTTCGTGATAGATCCGGATCTCGTTCTTGTTGTCAATAACCGGAATGGTGTTTTCAAACCCATGGTTGATCAGGTCGCTGACCTTTTGGGTGTAAAGGGGGCGCTTGAAACCGTTGCAGACAATATACCTCGATTTGTCTATCCAGCCAAGCCTGAGGAGCTCTTCCACGATGTAGATGTCGAAGGCGGAGGAGGTTTCGATGTGGATGTCGTTTTTCAACGCCTCTTCCAGCACAAAGTTAAAATGCGAGCTCTTGGTACAGTAAGCGTAATGATAGGCCCCTTCGTAATCAACCCTGGCCATGGCCACATTGAACAGGCGTTTGGCTTTTTGTATTTGCTGGCTGATCTTGGGCAGGTAGCTTATTTTCAGGGGGGTGCCGTATTGCTTTACCAGGTCCATCATGCAGATGTCGTGAAAGTAAAGTTCATTGTCGATCACCTTGAATTCTTCCTGTGGAAAGTCAAAGGTCTGTTCAATGAGGTCGATGTATTTATTCTTCATGGGGCGACTGCATAGATTGAAACAAGAACTGCCTGAAGTAACTCACCCGGATCGTGCCTTCAGGCCGTATCCGGCCTGAAGGCTTTTGTGCGGAAGCATCGACAAAGATAAAGAAATGAGACCAGAATGTCACGCCCCGGCGGGCAAGTTTCCCTGTTTTGTCAGCCCGGCCGGGGATGTCCTACCTGATCAGCCGGGGGGTTTTGTCGAAGCGGATGCGGTTAAAAAAGCCCCTGCCCTTGTCCAGCGAAAGCCAGACGAACATGGCCCTGCCAACGATATGGTCTTCGGGTACAAAGCCCCAGGATCGGGAGTCGGCCGAATTGTGGCGGTTATCGCCCATCATCCAGTAGTAATCCATCCCGACGACGTAATAGGTGGCCGGCCGGCCGTTGATCAGTATCCCATTGGCGGTAACCTCCACCTCATTGCCTTCATAGGCATGAATGATCCTTTCATAAAGGGCAATATTGCCGGCGTCTATGGCGATGGTGTCGCCCTTTGCCGGAATGCGCAGCGGACCGAAATGATCTTCGTTCCAGGGGTAGGCCGGATGATGCGGAAACAGATGCCTTTGGCCTGCACCCTGTTCCTGGATGATTTTCCGCACTTCCTCCACATGGGGCAGACGGGCCACTTCCCGTGCATTGTCCTCTGTCATGGCCAGGATGAAGATCCCCTGGGCCGCCTGCCCCCAATCGGTGATGTCGAGGCGGTCGAGGACCCGGGTCGAAATGGGGGTGCCATCGGTAATTACCCGGTAATTGTGCTGGACGCCCTGTGGGTCGGGCAGGACTACGCCATTCACATAGAGCGCCCCCCCCCGGATCTCCAGGGTATCGCCCGGGATCCCCACGCATCGCTTGATGTAGTTCTCCCTTTTGTCGACAGGGCGGTAGGTCACATCGTAGTTGTCCCAGACGCGCTCCCTGCCCATCTCCCTGACCAGGGCGTAGTAGCTCTGGTTCTGTATCTGCAGCACCACGGTATCTCCTTCCGGAAAGTTGAACACCACCACATCGTTGTTGCCGATGGTCCTGAGGCCGGGGTAGCGGTAGTGGGGAAGCTGTATCCAGTCAAGGTAGGCTTTGGTATGCTCTGTAAGCGGGAGGGTGTGATGGGCAAAGGGGAAGGATATGGGCGTATGGGGCACCCTGGGCCCGTAGCTGAGCTTGCTCACAAAGAGGTAATCTCCCACCAGCAGGGATTTTTCCATCGACGAGGTGGGGATGGTGTAGGCTTCCAGGAAAAAGGTCCGAATGATCGTAGCGGCGATCACGGCAAAGATGATGGCGTCGGCCCATTCGCGGGAGGCCGTCTTTTTGATCACCGGCAGATCACGGGGTTGGGTGTAGGTTTCGCCGGGCGAAAAGCCCAGGTAGGGCAGGTAAAAAAATGGGAAGATCACTCCCAGGGCCTGCTGTCCGAGGCTGTCTTTTCGGAAGCATTTGAGTGTTTCGACCACCATCAGCAATACGGTGAAGACGTTGATAAAGGGCAGTAAAACAAACACAAACCACCAAATGGGCTTCCCGATCACCTTCAGCCAGATGTACACATTGTAAAAAGGCACAATGGCTTCCCAGCCACGGTAACCTGCCTTGATGAATATATTCCATAGCCCGGCAAGGGAAGCAAGGAAAAGGAGAATGGTCAGTATCAGGTATACGCTCATGGCCGTGCGGTTAAATGTTCATTAAATCCTTCATGGTAAACACGCCCTTTTTGTTTTGTATCCACCGGGCTGCCATCAGGGCACCTTCGGCAAATCCGCTGCGGTTATGGGCGATGTGTTTGATTTCGATGCTGTCGATAGGCGATTCGTAGATCACCACATGGGTGCCGGTAATGCCGTCCATGCGGATGCTTTTTACCGGCAGGGCATCTTCCGGGAGGTTGTGCCGGTGATCTGCCCAGTGGTTGAGGTCCTTCCGGGCGACAATGATGTCGTTTGCCAGGGTAATGGCGGTACCGCTGGGGGTATCCAGCTTTTCGGTATGATGGGTTTCGATGATGCGGGGGCTGTATCCGTCCATCGTGGCCAGCAATTTGGACAACTGGCTGTTGAGTTCAAAGAACAGGTTCACACCGATGCTGAAATTGGAGGCATGGAAAAGGGCCTGGTTTTGAGCAAGGCACTGTCGGGCTATTCGCGGAAGCTCATGAAGCCAGCCTGTGGTCCCGCTAACCACCGGCACATTGTGTTCAAAGCATGTCAGTATGTTGCCGGGTGCCGCTTCGGGGGTGGTAAACTCGATGGCCACATCGCAGTTTCCCAGCTGGTCTGCTGCCCCCTCCCATTGCCGGGGGTTGTCGATCACCAGGGCCACACGGTGTTGCCTGGCCCGGGCCATCTTTTCGATGGTGCGGCCCATTTTTCCGTAGCCGATCAGGGCAATGTTCAATTGTTTTTCCATGGCTCAAAAATTGAATGTCAAACCGAATCCGGCAGCCCTTATCCCTGCCTTGCTCCCGGGGGGGGAGGGAAGCAAGCGGGGTTGCATACGCAGGCTGAGTTCTTCGCCCACATCAAAGTCCATCAGGTGGGCATCGACACTGGCATCCAAAATATTGAGCAGGTACAATGCCACCGACAATATGTAGGTGATCTCAAGGTTGCGGCGATAAAAATTCATGGCCCGCTGCAGTACGTCGGTCGAGTGAAAGGGGAAATCGTCTTCGGTGAGCGGGTTCCCGTCGGTACGGGCCACGTAGGCAGACCGCCACATCTGGTACTGGGTGTTGTTCGCGTCGACAAAGTAGGCCAGGGTGCCAAAACCTGCGTAAATGATGGGAATTTTCCAGTATTTCCGGTTATAGGCCTGTCCCAGGCCGGGCAGGGTTGCCGACAGAATGGTGGCCCTGGCGGGCGAGGGAGTGGTCGTGGCGGTGAGGCTGGCGTTGGGCGGCAGGCTTTCGCCGGTGGTTCGGGCAGGCTGCCCGTAGGTGGGCAAAAGGCTGACCAGCAAAAATACCAGGGGCAACAGGGCGTTCCGGCACAGGGAGATCCTCCGCCTGTTTGCGCAGGGCGGACCAAAACGTTTCGGAACGCCGATGGTGCTGTGCTTGGGCAATGCTATTTTTTTAACAGGCTGTAAATTCTCTCAAGTTCCTCTTGCGAGCCAAAATGAAAAAGCAGGGAACCCTTGCCCCCGGCCTTTTGTTTTACCTGGATCCTGGCATTGTAAAGGGTTTCGAGATCGCGCTGCAGTTCCAAATGTACCTGAGGCTTCTGAAGGTTCCGGGGCGGGATGTCGCTTTCCGGGCTTTCTGCGGTTTGGCTTTCCTTTTCTGCGAGATTTTTCCCAATCTCTTCCACGTCCCTGACCGAAAGTTCCTGCGCCAGGATATCGTGATATACCTCCAGTTGGGTAACCGCATCGCCAATGGCAAGCAAGGCCTTGGCATGCCCCATGGTGATCACATCCTGCCGGATGCCGATCTGTACTTCGCCGGGCAGGTTCAGCAAGCGCAGGTAGTTAGCGATGGAAGACCGGCTTTTGCCCAGCTTTTCGCTGAGCATTTCCTGGGTTAATCCGTGGTTCTGGATCAATTGCTTGTAACCCAGGGCAATTTCGATGGGATTGAGGTTCTCGCGTTGAATGTTTTCGACAATGGCCATTTCCAGCATGGCGCTTTCGTCGGCTGATACGATGTAGGCAGGGATATCGAAAAGTCCGGCCATTTTGGATGCTTTCAGCCTGCGTTCGCCCGAAATCAGCTGCAGCGTTCCGTTACCGGCCTTGCGCAGGGTAATGGGCTGGATCACGCCCTGTTCCCTGATGGAGGCAGCCAGGTCGTTCAGAGCCTCCTCGTCAAAGTCAGACCTGGGCTGGTAAGGATTGGACTCGATGATATCGACCGGCACCTTGCCGATGGTTCCGACGGGCAAAAGGTCTTTTTCAACGTCATAGGTAGGCTGGGGGTCAATGCCCGACTGGTCGAGCAGGGCGCTTAGCCCTTTCCCCAATGCGCGTTTTCTGGCGTTCATATCTCTATTTTTTTGTCTGCTTCGCTGATTCTGGTCATGCCGCTGTTTTGCAATATTTCCCTGGCCAGGTTCAGGTGGTTCGCCGATCCCCTGGAGTTGGCATCGTGCATGATGATGGTTTCCCCGAAACTTGGTGCTTCGCCCAGTTTGATGTTGCGGTAGATGATGGTGTCGAACACCAGGTCCTGAAAATGCAGCCTTACTTCTTCGACTACCTGGTTTGCGAGCCTGAGCCTGGAGTCGTACATGGTCAGCAGAATGCCTTCGATCTCGAGGCCGGGGTTAAGCCTCGATTGCACGATCTTGATGGTGTTGAGCAACTTGCCGAGTCCTTCCAGGGCAAAGTATTCACATTGTACGGGAACGATCACCGAGTCGGCCGCAGTAAGGGCATTCACTGTCACCAGCCCCAGTGATGGGGAGCAGTCGATGATCACAAAGTCATACCTGTCCTTGATCTTATCGATGACCTTTCGCATCATCTTTTCCCGGTTGGGGATGTTAATCATTTCGATTTCGGCGCCAACCAAGTCGATATGGGCTGGTATGAGATCGAGGTTGGGCGTGGAAGTTTCAAGCAGGATGCTCCCGGGCTCCACCTCGTCAATGATGCACTCATAGATGCTTGTTTTGACATGCTTGGGGTCAATGCCCACTCCCGAGGTGGCATTGGCCTGTGGGTCTGCATCGATCAGAAGGGTTTTGTTTTCCAGCACGGCAAGGCTGGCGGCCAGGTTGATGGCAGTGGTGGTTTTTCCCACCCCCCCCTTCTGATTGGCAATGGCGATCACTTTGCTCATAGTGGTTACAGGTATCGGTCGGTTTGGATGAATAAAACATCAGTGAGGGAAGATCCGTTAAAAAACCCCCGGAAATTTTGCGCCAACTGCAAATTTACAACTTCTGGCTGCTTTTGGTGTGATTTTTTGTTAAAAATACCAGGCTGTTGATTTACAAGCTGTTGTATTCCAGATTGCTTAGGGCAGGTTTTCCTGCGTCCAGTCGATTTCCGACCCCAGCAGGCTGTGGGGTATCAGGTACACGATCAGCAGGACAATGGAAGCGGCCAGCACCCAGCCGCGGTGGCGATGGTCTTTTCCGACCCGGATTACTGCAACAAGCCAAAAAATGAAGGCAAGTGCGGTTTTGTTGTCTGTCAGGTCGGTGCCAAAGGGCCATCCTGTCCAGTAATCACCAAAGGCGAACTTCTGCACAATGGGGCCGAATACCAGCCCGCCCAGTACCAGGGTGGCAAAGGTCCATAAAGTTAAACGATAGGTCCTTTCGCGGAAAATGGCGGCCAGCCCCGCTCTGGTGCTGAAAAGCATGGCGGCAAACATCAGGATGATATGGGGTGTGAGCGCCCAGGCAGGTACGCCGGCACGAAACCGGATGACAATGGGCTCATCCGGCAGTTCGACCTTTTCGCCGTTGTTTTCCAGGGCGATCCGGTACATTACCTTCCCGGCTGGGGGTTGTTCCGGGATGTAGGCCACGAGTTCATCGCCCTCCCTGAGCATGGGGGCTTTTTGCCATTGGTCGTGACTGGGATACCGTTTGTATTGGAAGCTTCCGGTGATCTCCCTGTTTTCGGCACCTACCCTAACGGGCGCATCGCCCGGAAGGGGAAAACTGCGAATCAGCCGGTAGCTGATGGTTTCGCCTGAAAGCTCAACGCTGCCCCGGTAGGGATGGGTAGGACCCGTCATCCGCTGGTAAATCGCGCTGGAGAGGGTAATAATAACTGCAATGAGCCAAAAGAGCAATGAAGGGTATTTCATAATTGAATGAAATTAATGTTTGACTGTTGGATTTTGGCTGTTGGCTGTTGGGTTTTGGCTATTGGCTGTTGGCAGTTGGCTTTTCAACTTTTCAACTTTTCAACTTTTCAACTTTTAAACTTACTTCTTTCTGTCTTCTGTCTTCTGTCTTCTGTCTTCTGTCTTCCGTCTTCCGCCTTCCACC
>SL_3KL_010_SEDDRAFT_10001064_pt1 | contig 24425 bp, 18 predicted proteins | sample SodLakKL_010_SED_2_FD_10381 | JGI IMG/M metagenome (IMG submission 10381) | reverse complement strand
CACTCCAGCCTGACACGGGCAAGCGATCGCCGCATCGGCCTCTGACAGCCGAACGGTTCGCTAGCTGTTCAAGCCCTGCGTGATCGATCGCGTCAGGCTGGACGGCCAAAACGGGCGGTCCCCCACGAGCGTAAGCTTGCGGGGGGCCGTTTCCGTTTCCGGAGGGACCGATCCGGTCCCCCAGCCTCCATCTCCGGCGGCAGCCGCCTCAACCGCCGGCCCACTCCGGCGCGTTTCCGGGCTTCCACTTGATGTTGCACCCCAGGGAAGGCTGCTGCTCGCCCGGCACCTCCCGGCCTTCCAGGACAGCGTCGGCGGCGGCCCGGAGATCCTGGCCGGTCACCGGCACCTCGTTGCCGGGCCGGCTCCCGTCGAACTGCCCCCGGTAGACCAGCTTCCGGTCCCCGTCGAAGAGAAAGAAGTCCGGCGTGCAGGCGGCCCGGTAGCTCCTGGCCACCTCCTGGGTCTCGTCGTAAAGGTAGGGGAACACATACCCCGCCTCTCGCGCCTCCACCGCCATCTTCTCCGGGGAGTCGGCCGGATAGCGCTCCGCGTCGTTGGAGTTGATGGCCACCACGGTGAGGCCCCTGGCTTGGTACTCCCTGGCGAAGGCCGAGAACTCATCGCGAATGTGCTTCACGAAGGGGCAGTGGTTGCAGAGGAACGCCACCAGCAGGCCGGGCGACTCCCGGTAGTCGTGGATCGAAACCGTACGGCCCTCGGTATCCGGAAGGGAGAAGGAGGGGGCCTCGGTGCCCAGCTCCAACATGGTGGAAGGCGTTCTCGCCATGGGTGAACCTCTCTTGGGTTGTTTGGGTTGGATGGATCGAGGCCCTCCGTATTGGAGTCGGCCCCATTGGGCTGAACCTACCCGACCCCCCTTAGGCGGGGTCCGACATGCCCGGCACGCTGGCCCCCGAGCCCTTCCATCCCTCCCCGCTCCCATCAATCCCTCACCGCTGCCATGCGCCTCATCTCCCTCGCCTGTTCCAACACCGAGATCCTGGCGGCCCTGGACTGTGCCCATCTCCTGGTGGGCGTGGATGATCACTCCGACCATCCCCCTGAGGGGCTGGAAGGGCTTCCCCGGGTAGGGCCGGATCTGGAGATCGACATGGATCGGGTGCAGGCCCTCTCCCCCGATCTCGTGCTGGCCTCCCTCACCGTCCCCGGGCACGAGACCGTGGTAGAGGGGCTCGAGGTCCGGGGCATCCCCCACCTGACGCTGGAGCCCACCTCCATCGACGATGTCTACCACAACATCATCCGGATCGCGGAGCATCTGGAGGCGGGAGGGGTGACGGGCACCCTGGAGCGAGCCCGGGAGCTGGTCCGTGGGATGCGCGAAGCGCTGGATCCGGCTCCGGAAGCAGAGACCGGATCCGACTCCGACCCCTCCATCCTGATTCAGTGGTGGCCCAAGCCGGTCATCTCGCCGGGGCGGCGAAGCTGGGTGGATCCGCTGATCCGGCGAGCCGGTGGCCGCAACCCTCTGGGCCACGAAGACCGGCCGAGCCGTCCCCTCACCGACGAGGAGGTAGCGGAACTGGCGCCGGATGCCGTGGTGGTGGCGTGGTGTGGGGTGCACCCGTCCAAATATCGACCCGAGGTGGTCTACCGGAACGAGACCTTCCGGGACGTGCCCGCCATCCGCAACAGGCAGGTGGTGTGCATTCCCGAAGCATACCTGGGCCGCCCGGGTCCCCGTCTGGTGGAAGGGCTCGAGGCGCTACGGCAAGTGGTGGAGGCGGTCCGTTCCGGCGGAAACCGGGACAGGGCCGTCAGTTCCCGCTAAGGGAGGCATCCACGGCCGACAGGAACTCATCGATGCTGAACGGCTTGGGGAGGGCCACGTCGGCGCCGAAGAGTTCGGCATCGATAAGGGGCCCCCGGTCCCCCACTCCCCCAGCACCCGACACCGCCACGATCCCGATGGAGGGGAACCGCTCCCGCAGCTCCACGATGGTCTCGATCCCTTCCTTCTCGGGCATGAGGAGATCGGTGACCACCAGATCCGGGAGTTCGGTCTCCACCACCTCCATCCCCCGGAGACCGTTCTCGGCCTCATAGACGGTGTGGCCGGCCCGCTCCAGCACCTTCCGCATGACCCGGCGAAGATTGGTGTCGTCGTCGATGATGAGGATCCTGGCCACAGCGGCTACTCCTGAAGGGTTCAGGGAGAATTCGGGAGATGGATCGTGGGGCACGATGCATCGGTCAGACAACCCTCGCAAGAACCACACCGGACCGTCATCAGGTTCGTCATCCCGATGACGATCAGCCCCCCCGGACCGGATCGCCGCCGGATCCCTCCTGGGCCTCGGGTGGCTCCCCGTACCCAGTCAGTTCGACGAACCCCACGCCCCCTACGGAACCATTGGGTCCTTCCCCACGGACGCTCACGGCTCCCTCCCAGTATCGGACGGATACATTCATCTCCTGATCCCGGACCTTGGGATCCACCGTCAGATCCAGACCGAACCGGGGGATCTCCACCCGCCACCCCGACGGATAGCGGGCGCCGTCCAGGGGGCTCTCCCAGTGGTCCAGGACCTCCAGAAGCACATCGTCGGCTCCCAGATGGACAGAGGAGCCGTCGGCCTCCACAAGGATCCCGTGGTTCAGGGGTTCCGGACGCCCATCCCTGCGCCTGAGCTCAAAGAACATGATCTCCCGATCATCATCGAGCTGCAGGGAGAACCAGTCCCATCCCAGATGCTCCTCATCCAGCGCTGAGGTGCTCCACTCCCGGTCCATCCATGAAGCCCCCTCCACCGGAACCTCCATTCCGCCCAGCCGGATCACCCCCTGGGTAGGCATCCGGGTGAATGAGATATAGAAGGAGGCATTCCCGGGCTCGGGTCCCTTCTGGCTCAGCCCCCGATCTCCCTGGAAGACAGGGGGCTTCCCCGCCTGGAGGGTAAGGTCCAACCCCCAGTCGTCCTCCGCCGCCTGGAGCCTCAGGGGGAAGAGGCCCGGCGCCGGGTCCGGTCCCTCCTCCCCCACCCCCTCCCCGGGTCCGGGCAGGGTGAGCTGAGGCGGAACCCCGCCGTTGGACGATTCCCTCCCGGGCTCCCACCACATCTCCCAATCCTCGAGCCAAACACGGAACGGTTCAGCCTGACCGCCTGCCAGCCCTCCGGCTCCCCGGGCGAAACGCTCCGAGAGCACGTGCCGCTCCCCCTCCACATCCGTGATGGCCAGATGGGCCATCCAGAGCTGGTTCGTATCCCAGGCCGAGGCCCGACCGGCCGGCTCCGGGGCCAGACTATTCCGGAAGAAGGTGAGCTGATAGGCCCAGCGGTCTCCCTCTGGAGACCGGAGGTTCCCGGTGAGGTACCACCACTCGGTCCGGTAGGCAGGGTGGGGGCCGTGATCCTCCGGAAAGCGGAAGGGTCGGGGCTCCATGGCCCGGGCGAACCCCACCGTGTCGGCTCCGGCGATGGCGCCCACCGCCGAGAGGGTGGCCTGGACACCGGAGCCCTCATCCCTGGTTCCCATGGCCCAGAAGAGTCCCAGGCCCAGCGCCACAGCCAGGAAGACCACCCCCACCCCCCATCGCACTCCGCTTCCCATACTCTACTCTCCTCTCAGAGCTTCGGCCGCTGAGGTCCTGGAAAGACGCCAGGAGGGGTACACCCCCGCCAGGAGCGACCCCACCACCGCGAGCCCCACGGCCTGAACCAGAAGGTCCGCCCCCACCACCATGTCCAGCGTCCATCCGAAAGAGCGCCGATTCACCACGAAGATCATGACCACCGCCAGGGCAATTCCCACCGGGATTGCCAGGATTCCGGCCACCACTCCCATGACGCCGGTCTGGGTGGTGATGAGTCCCCACCCCTGCTCAGGGGTCATCCCGGTGGCCCGGAGTACGCCCAGCTCCCTACGACGCTCCAGCTGGAGCGCCATGAGGGCCGAGAGCACCGCGATGAAGGCCACGGCGAAGGCCAATAGTCGCAGGACACGGGTGATGGCAAAGGTCCGATCGAAGACCTCCAGCGACAGCTCACGAAGCTCCCGGTTCGAGCGCACCACCACCGGGGACGCCTCCCCGGCCAGGGCCCGGACGGCGTCCGCCACTCCTTCCCCGTCCACGCCCGCAGCCCCAGGACCAGAACCGGCCAGGAAGATCCCCAGCGACGTCACCTCCGGATCATCGTAGAGCCGGTCGTAGAGGGAACGGGCCATCATGAGGGTGCCGGTGTCGCTCCCGTAATCCCGGAAGACGCCCAGGACGGGGAGCTGCACCGCCCCCTGGTCACCATCCAGGCGGACCATGTCCCCGGGAGCCAGGCCGTTGCGGAAGGCGAAGGGCTCGGAGGCCAGGACACCCTCGCCACCCCGAAAGGCCTGGAAGACCCGCTCCGGTCCACCGGGGGCGTCCAGGAGGTCGATCCCCGACTCTCCCCTAGGGTCCAGATCCAGCGCCACGATACGGGTCATCCCGTAGTCGGTGAGGAGGTCGACGCCGCGGTACGTGCTCACTCCGGCAACGCCGGGGAGTGCCCGAACCCCTTCGGCCAACCCGGCTGGGAGCTCCCCCTCGGCCCGGGCCGAGACCAGAGAGGGATTCGACACGTAGAGATCGGCCTGAAGGGTGACGTCGAGCCACTGCACCACGCTCCCCCGGAAGCTCTGGATCATGACGCCCAGGCCCACCGTGACGGACACGGCGATGACCAGCGCCGCCATGGCCGGCGCCGTCCGGGAAAGGGAGGTCACCACGCCCCGTGCCGCCATGGCCCCGATGATCCCCATGAGTCGCCCCAGGGGGGGGCGGAGCGCCCCGACCACCCAGACGGTGCTGATGGGGGTGAGGAGGGCGAAGCCCAGGAGGATGGCGAACAGCCCGGTGAAGGCCGGGGCGAGCTCCAGAGTGGGGATGAGGAGGAGGGCGCCTCCCAGCAGGAGGAGTCCGCTCCCGGCCAGCGCCGCTCGCGGCACCACGCTCCGGACCCGCCCCTCCACCGCCGAACGACTCATGGCCTCCCGGGGCGAGGTAGATCCGGCCTCCCACGCCGGAGGGAGCGCCGCCAGGAGGGTCGCGCCGATTCCCAGCGCAGCGCCCTGGATGAGGGCGCCCGGCGGCAGGGCCAGCCCCTCCACCGACACCACGAAGTAGAGGTCATTGATGGTGCGGGTCACAAGCCGCACCAACCCTCGTCCCAGGATGACTCCACCCACCAGCCCCAGCGCCGAACCCAGAGCACCCAGCAGGAGCGCTTCCCCCAGCACGCTGCCCACCACCTGCCCCCGGGTGGCGCCCAGCGCCCGGAAGGTCCCCAGGGTTCCCCGACGCTGCACCACCGAGAAGGTCATGGTGTTGTAGATGAGGAAGACCCCGAAGACCAGCGAGAGGAGGCTCAGCGCCGTCAGGTTCAGGTCGAAGGCCCGGATCATCTCGGCCATGGTGGCCTCCCGGGAACCGGCCCGCTCCAGGCGAATTCCCTCGGGAAGGAGGGCACCAACCCGCTCCTCCTCCCCTGCGCTGTCCGGGAGGATGAGGTCGATGCGGTCGAGCCGCCCGGTTCGGTCCAGTTGCACCTGAGCCTCGGCCAGATCCACCACCAGGAGGTCCCGGAGCCCCAGTCGGCTGGCTCGATCCTCCGGCTCCAGCACACCTGCCACCTCCAACTCCCCCTCCCTGGCGCCGGCCAGGACGGGGAGGCGGTCGCCCTCTTCCACGCCGGCGGCCTCTGCCGTCTCCCGGCTGAGGAAGACCGCGCCGGGACGGACCAGGAGGAGGCTCCCGTCCACGCCGGTGCCCGGACCTCCAGCCAGCCAGGGGCGGAAGGGCGCCTCGGAGAAGGGGTCGAGCCCCAGTAGACGGAGGGGGCGATCCGGGAGGAGGGGTGAGGTGACGAAACCCTCCACTACCGGGGCCGCTGCCCGCACCCCACCCTCCACCCGGAGCTCGGCCAGCACCCGGTCCGGGATCCCGGCGGCTCCCGGGAGAAGCTGGTGGGTGGCCCGGCCCGCCACCGTCTCCGACGACACCCGGAAAGCCTCCCGGGACGACTGGATGGCCAGATCCATGGCCACCATGACGGCCACGCCCAGGGCCACCCCCAGAACCGAGAGGATGAGCTGCCAGGGATGGCGAAGCAGATGCCGGCGCCCCGCCCTCACCAGGGGGCGGGACGAAGACCTTCCCTGGCTCATGCGCCGACGGACGAGGCGGGCCGGAAGCGCTCCGACGCGCTTCGTCCCACTTCTCGGGTCACGACCTGGCCCTCACGGAGGGTCAGGATCCGGTCCATGCGGAGGGCCACATCACGGGAGTGGGTCACGCAGAGCATGGCCGTCCCCGCTTCCCGCAGGAGACGCTCCAGGAGTTCAAGCACCCGGGCGCCCGTCTCCTCATCCAGGTTTCCGGTGGGTTCGTCGGCCAGGACCAGCTCAGGCTCATGGACCAGCGCCCGGGCCAGGGCGACCCGCTGCTGCTCTCCGCCCGAGAGACGGTCCGGCCACGCCGGGCCCCGGTCCGCCAGACCCACCGCATCCAGCAGCTCCCCGGCCCGACGCCGGGCCGCGGCGTCGGCGCCCCCCCTGAGGGAAAGCGGCAGAAGGAGATTCTCCTCCACCGTGAGGGTGGGGATGAGATTGAAGAACTGGAAAACGAAGCCGATGCGGTCCCGCCGGAAGAGGGTGCGCTCCCGCTCCGACAGGGAGGGGAGCGAAACCCCCGCCACCCGGACCTCACCCTCATCCGGTCCGTCGATGCCGCTGGCGAGGTTGAGGAGGGTGGACTTCCCCGACCCCGATGGACCCAGGAGCGCCACAAACTCGCCGGCGGCCAGGGACATCTCCACGCCTTGGAGAACCTCGCGGCGGCGCTCGCCCTCAGTGAAGGCGCGCCGGACCCCCTTCATCTCCAGAACGGGGGGGACAGGGGCGGGAGTGGAGGAAGAATGCATGGGAGGGTGGGGCGGGGTTGGCCTTGATTGATGAGGCCTCGCTTACCCCCCCACCCTCCGGTCAGTTCACCCGGACTGCTCCTGGGGCTTCAGGCCGAGTTGCTGCGGGAGGGTGACCACCTGCCGGACGTGGTAGGTGCGCTCCCCCACCGGAAGGTGGACGGTGACCTCTTCTCCACTCCGGGCCCCGGTGAGCCCCTGGCCGATGGGTGAGGCCATGGACACCTGCCCACCATCCAGATCCATGAAGTCACCGGCCACCAGTGTGAAGGTCATCTCCTCACCCATGGCCGGATCGAAGATGGTGACCTTCGACCCGAACCCCACCCGGTCCGCCGGCATGGTCTTCACATCGATCTTGGAGAGCTCCGAGAGACGCTGTGACAGATGGCTGATCCGGGCCTGGACAAACTGCTGCCGCTCCAGCGCCGACTTGTACTCGGCGTTCTCCTTGAGGTCACCGAGCTCCACCGCCTTGGAGATGCGGTCTGGCAACTCCACATTCAATTCATGGGTGAGCTTCTCAATCTCGGCTTCAAGCCGTTCTGTGATCTGCTCCAACATTGATGGGATCCTCCGGACGTCCGACAATAAGAAAACGGACCCGGCCCCAGACGAGGTCGAGCCCTATACGGAGACGATCGCCGCAAACTTCGCCCCCTCTGAGGAACTATTGGAGGGAAGTTGCGGCGGAATGCGTCTCCCGGGAATTTCCCTAATTGTATCAGAATGGCCCTTGCGCGCAAAGGGTGGGCGGGGCAGCCGCGCTCTCCGGAGGCAGCCACCTCACGACGCGCCGAATGGGACTGGACCTGTTGGCACCCAAAGACGAGAGAAACCCGGGAACCTTGACCGGATCCCGGGTTTCTTGATTATGTTCTCCCAATATGTTCTCCCCACAGGAGCGTTCCGACAGGGATCGTTCCGGCCCCTCAGCGAGAGCGTCCCATGCAGCGAGACACCCGGCAGAGGCGAGCGATTCGCCGCGCCTTCGAGGAGGCAGGACATCCCCTCAGCCCCCAGGAACTCCTGGATCTGGCCCAGGAAGATGTGAAGTCGCTTGGGATCGCCACCGTCTACCGGAACATCCGGGCCCTCCAGGAAGAAGGCTGGCTGGAAACCGTGGAACTCCCCGGTGAGCCACCCCGCTACGAGGTGGCCGGAAAGGGGCACCATCACCACTTCCACTGCCGGGACTGTGACCGGGTCTTCGAGGTGGAAGGGTGCCCGGGGAATATCCAGGCCATCACCCCGGAAGGGTTCAAGCTGGAGCGCCACGAGTTCGTCCTCTACGGACTCTGCGAAGAGTGTCGGACGTAGGGCTCAGTTCCCGGCTCCAGCCTCCGCCGCCAACTGCCTGATCCGGTCAAGGCGCTCCGTGAAGTCTCCCGGCTGCTGCCCTGCCCCACCCACTGCAGGGCCATCCACCAGGTTCACGTGTCCCACCTTGCGTCCCGGGCGGGGCTCCTTGTCGTAGAGGTGGAGGTGGGCCCCGGGAACGGCCAGGATCCGGCTCCGGAGAGGTGGGTGCCCCAGAAGGTTCACCATGGCGGCCCCCTCGCCCCTCACCCCGGTGGATCCCAGGGGGAGCCCCAGGATGGCCCTCAGGTGGTTCTCGAACTGGGAGGTGACGGCCCCATCCTGGGTCCAGTGGCCCGAGTTGTGGACCCGGGGCGCCATCTCGTTGGCCAGGAGCCGGTCACCCACCTGGAAGAGTTCGATGGCCAGCACCCCCACGTAGTCCAGCCGCTCCAGGACCCTCCGGGCGATCCCCTGCCCCGCCTCCTGAAGCGCTCGCGTCACCGCCGGGGCCGGCGCCATGGAGCGCACCAGGATCCCCGACTCGTGCTGGTTCTCCACCAGGGGGTAGAAGGCCACCTCTCCGCCCAGCCCCCGCACCGCCAGGATGGAGAGCTCCCGGTCGAAGGGGACGAACCCCTCCAGGATCAGGGGGCGCCCGCCAAGTCGCTCCCACGCCGAATCCAGATCCGCTTCCGACGACAGCACCTGCTGCCCCTTCCCGTCGTACCCCATGCGCCGCGTCTTGAGGACGGCGGGGTAGCCAAGCGCACCGACGGCAGCTTCAAGGGCTTCTCGGGAATCCACCGGGAGGAAGGGAGCCGTCTCGATGTCNAGACTCCGGAATGCCTCCTTCTCGGTGAGGCGGTCCTGGGCCATGGCCAGAGCTGCCGGAGCCGGGTGGACCGGTGCAGAGCCGGATAGCCGCCGAGCCGTCTCCACCGGGACGTTCTCGAACTCGTAGGTGATCACCTGGGCACCGGCGGCGAGGCGGTCGAGCCCGTCCGGATCATCGTAGGGCGCCTGTACCACCTCGCCGACCCGGTGGGCCGGGGCGTCGGGGCCGGGCTCCAGGAACCGGAAGCGAAGTCCCAGGGGGATCCCGGCCAGCGCCAGCATCCGGCCGAGCTGCCCGCCCCCCACCACCGCCACCAGGGGTCCCCGACCGGAGTCCGGTAGAGAACCCGGTACCGGTCCGCTCACGGCAGGGGTACCCGGGGGTCCGGATCGTCCAGTACCGCCCGGGTCCGGGCATCACGGTAGGCCCGGAGCGCCTCCCGGATGGGGGGGTGGGCCTCGCCCAGAATGGCGGCGGCCAACAGCGCCGCATTGGTGGCCCCGGCCTTGCCGATGGCCAGGGTACCCACCGGCACCCCGCCGGGCATCTGGACGATGGAAAGGAGAGAATCGAGCCCGTTCAGCGCCCGGCTCTGTACCGGGACGCCCAGAACAGGGAGGACGGACCGGGCCGCCACCATCCCGGGAAGGTGGGCGGCGCCTCCGGCGCCGGCTATGATGACCTGGATCCCCCGCCCCTCCGCCTCACCGGAGTACGCATGAAGGAGCTCCGGAGTCCGGTGTGCCGAGACCACCCGGACCTCGTGGGGGATCTCGAGCGCCTCCAGCACCTCCACGGCATGGGACATGGTATCCCAGTCGGAGCGGGAGCCCATGATGACCCCCACCAGAGGCGCCGCTCCCTGGGCTCCTCCGGGCTCCTGCCCCATCTGTCGGTCCGTCATGGCCTCAATCCACCCCAGCGGAGGTGAAGGAGGGCCCGTGCTGGGCGAAGACCGCCAGATCTCCGGCGGCGGTGAAGGTCAGGACCTGGTAGTCATCTTCCTCCCCCGTGGGCATCTCCATCCCGGGAGAGCCCAGAGGCATCCCCGGCACGGTGAGTCCCCGTACCGGCGGTGCCTCCGCCAGGAGGCGGCGGACGTCGGGGGCCGGAACGTGACCCTCGATGACGTAACCGTTCACCACGGCGGTGTGGCACGACGAGATCCGCACATCCACCCCCAGCGCCACCTTCACCTGCCCCATGTCGGCCCGGAACTCCTCTTCCACTTCGAACCCGTACTCCCGCATGTGATCGGCCCAGAGGCCGCAGCAGCCACAGGTGGGAGAGGCGTAGGTCTTGATGTGGATGGGTCCGGCGTAGTCCAGGGGGATGGGTTCCCGGGCACCCTCATGGACCAGATCCACCTCCGGTACCGGACTCAGGAGCACCGCCTCCTGGCCCAGAGGTTGGGGGATCTCGGCGGCGGCGTCACCCTGCCCCTGGAGAACCCAGAAGGTCCCCACGGCCAGAGCCACACCCACCACAGTGGCCACCAGATAGCTGAGGGTCTTGTTGTTCATACCGGATCGGGAAGCAAAAGCGAGAGGGGATCACGCAGGGCGATTGGCATCGCCGGGGAAACGGGACCGGACATCACCGGGAAATCGAAGATACCCGGGAGTCCCCGGAAGAATCCAGCCCCGGCTCCTGGTCCAGATCGGGCCGGTCGATTCCGGGGATCAGGAAGAGGAAGGTCCCGCACACCACCAGGACGTTGGTGATGAGAAAGAAGGTGGCCTCCTCCACCGGGAGCCCCAGCGGACGCGGTCCCAGGGTGAAATCGTAGGAAATCATCCAGATTTCCTGGGCCATGGCCACGATGTCGGCGAACCAGAGCCAGAGGGTGGGGATCGCCACCGACAGCCCGATGACGTGGATGTAGCGCCAGAGCCGGGGGCCCATGTAGACCCACATGAGCCCCACCACCGGACTGGCCCATGCCAGGATCAGTCCCATGTACACACCGGCGTCGAAGGTGAGGAGCCAGAATCCCAGGGCGGTGAGGACGAACCAGGGAAGGGCCGTCAGCGCCCGCACGAACCCGGGCTTCCGCGGGAGGGGCTCGAGACGAAGCCCCGGGATCTCCCGGAGCCCCCACGCCGAGGCGCCCTTCCGCCGGGCCAGCATGTGGAGGGTGAAGAAGCCGGTGAGGAAGGGCTGGAGGAGGAAGAACATGTACTCCTCGATGGGCACGTACCAGATGGTGCCGATGACCCGTTCCGGCCCGTACCACCAGACCTCCTTCCACACCAGGTAGTTGTCCCAGGGGGTGGTGTAGACGAAGGCGATCCCCGCCACCGCCGGGATGGCCCACCACCACCGCCTCCCCAGGAGTTCACGCCGACGCTCGGCGCCGAGGCGCCAGAGCCCCCACCCCAGAAGGAGGATGGGGGGAAAGATGAAGATGTAGTGGAACTGAAGGTAGGTCACGGCGCCCTCACACCTTCCGCCGTCCCAGGTCCTTCAGGAGGACCCGGGCGGCGTTTCGGCCGGAGGCGCCCATGATCCCGCCGCCGGGGTGGGTGCTGGCGCCGGTGAGGTAGAGGCCTTTCAGGTGGCCCCGGTATCCCGAGAGCCCGGGGAGGGGCCGGAGGGAGAACATCTGGTCCATGGTCATCTCCAGGTGCATGACGTTCCCCCGTGGAAGGGCCAGCTCCCGTTCGAGCCAGAGGGGGTGCTGGAAGAGACGACCCACCACCCGGTCCCGGGTTCCCGGGGCATACCGTTCGAAGGCGTCCAGGATCCGGTCCGCCTCCCGGTCGGCGATCCGCTCCCACGCCGCCGCACCCCCGTCGGCCAGCTCGTAGGGGTAATACTGGGCCCAGAGCCAGAGCACCTCGTGCCCCGGAGGCGCCAGGGTGTCGTCCACAGCGCTGAAGGTCATGGCGATGAGAGGCGGGTCCTGACTGGGCCGCCCCTGGAGCCAGTCCGCGTAGGCACCGTTGAGCTGGCGCCGGTCCCGGCAGAGGAGCTGGAGCCCCTGCCGCGCCTCGGGGCCGGGGTGGGCCTGATAGCGCACGGGGCCGTCCAGCGCCAGCCGGAGCATGACGCCGAACCCGTTCCCAGACCGCATCCCCCCGGCGCCCGGGGCCCGCTGGTGTTCGGGAAGAAGGTGGTAGAGGGTCTGGGAGGCGTGGGCCCCGGAGAGGACCGCCCGAGCCGTGTACCGTTCCCGGGGCGCCGCGGCCACATCCACCCCCGACGGCGCCTGCCACGAGGCGGCGCCGGGGAAGCGGAGGGGACCGGCGCCGGGATCGCCGGAGCCCAGGAGCGCCTTGTCCGGCACCGCCACCTCCACCCCCACCGCCCGCTCCCCCTCGGTGAGGATGCGGGTCACCGGCGCCGAGGTGTGGATCTCTCCGCCGTGGGCCCGGATCTTCCGCGCCAGCGCCAGCGCCAGCCCCCCGGAGCCCCCCCTGGGGCGAGCCACCCCGCCCTCATGGTAGAGGGGATGCCAGAGCAGGAAGGGAGCTGAAAGGGCTTCGGTGGGAGGAGGGCCGGACTGGGCCGCCATCCAGACCAGGGGTGCCTTCACCTTCTCCTCGGTGAAGTACTCGTCCACCACCTCGCCGTAGGGGCGGAGGATCTTGGGGAGGGCCTCCTCCCACCGGTCCCCCATGGGGCTCCGGAGGACGAAGCGCTTCCCCAGCTCGAAGGGGCTCGGAGAGGCCAGGAAGGCATCCTTCACCGCCTGGGCGAAGGGCGACCACTCTGCCAGGAAGCGCAGATACGCCTCCCCCTCCCCGGGAAAGCGCTCTTCCAGCCCCTCCGCCGTCCGGTGAATGTCCCGCCAGAAGAAGAGGGCGTCCCCGTCCTCATAGGGAGCGAAGAAGAGGGGATCCAGCTCCAGGTACTCGAGACCGTGCTCCTCCAGACCCAACTCTTCCACGATGGGGGTCAGGCGGATGAGGATGTGGGCGCTCCCCCCAAGATCGAACCGGTACCCGGGGATCAACTCGGCGGTGGAGGTGGCCCCGCCCACGGCGCCCCGTCGCTCGAAGACCCCGACCCGGTACCCGGCCTCCGCCAGGTACGCGGCGGAGACCAGGGCGTTGTGCCCGGCTCCCACCACGATGACGTCGTAGTCCCGCTGGGTGCTCATGCCCGGGTCTCCGGCGAGGCACCGGCCCGGGCCGGGTCCACCGCCGCATCCCGCGAGGAAGGGCCGGTGGCGCCGGCGTCCCGCGAGGTGGAACCGAGTTCCACCAGATGGAACCGCTTCTTGCCGCGCCGGAAGACCAAAAAGCGGCCTTCCACCGCATCTTCCACTCCGATGGTGGCCGCCGGATCATCCAGTCGCCGGTTATTCAGGTAGATCCCACCCTGCTCGATCCCCCGGCGGGCCTCGCCCCGGGAGCCGGTGACCCCGGCCTCCGCCAGGAGGGCCACCGCAGCCATCCCCTCCCCTTCCAGCGCGGACCGCTCCACCCGGCTGGACGGGACGTCGCTGAAGATGTCGGAGATCTCGGCGGCCTCCAGCTCGTCCACAGCACCGCCCCCGAAGAGGACATTGGTGGCGGTCCGGGCCCGGGCGAGCCCCGTAGCTCCGTGCACCCGCTCGGTGATGTGGGCCGCCAGCGCCTCGTGAGCCTCCCGGTCCTGGGGGCGATCCCGCAGGCTTTCCTCGAGCCCCAGGATCTCGCCACGATCCCGGAGGAGGAAGTAGCGGAGGTAGCGCGGCAGATCCGCGTCGTCGGTGTTCAGCCAGAACTGGTAGAAGCGGTAGGGAGAGGTCCGGGCCGGGTCCAGCCAGACGGCGCCGGCCTCCGTCTTCCCGAACTTCACCCCCGACGCGGTGGTGATGAGGGGGAAGACGACGCCGTGGGCCCGCTCACCGGTGATCCGCCGGATGAGGTCCGTACCGGCGGTGATGTTCCCCCACTGATCCTGCCCCCCGAGCTGCACTCCGCAGCCGTGGTCCGAGAAGAGGCGGTAGAAGTCGTAGGACTGGAGGAGGAGGTAGGAGAACTCGGTGTAGCTGAGACCGGCCTCGCCCTCCTCCAGCCGCCTCCGGACGCTCTCCTTCCGGAGCATGACGTTCACCGGAAAGTGCTTCCCCACATCCCGGAGGAAGTCCAGGAGGGGCATATCGCCGAGCCACTCCAGGTTGTTCAGCATGCGGGCCTGATTGGCCACTCCCCGAAAGTCCAGGAAGGGCTCAAGCTGGCGCCGCACCGCCTCAGCGTTGGCCGCAACCTCGTCCCGGGTCAGGAGCTTCCTCTCCTGACTCTTGCCCGAGGGATCCCCGATGAGCCCCGTCCCCCCGCCCACCAGGGCGATGGGTCGATGTCCGGCGCGCTGCAGGTGCACCAGCCCGTAGATCGGGAGGAGGTGGCCCACATGGAGCGACGAGGCGGTGGGGTCAAAGCCCACGTAGGCGGTCTGCGCCCCCTCGGCAAAGGCGGCCTCGGCACCGTCGGTGGCGTCCGCCAGCATCCCGCGCCAGCGAAGTTCCTCGAAGAAGGTCATGGGTCGATGAAGGGGTTGGCGGTGAAGCGGTTCGGGGCCCGGCGCGGAGCGGCGAGCGGGGGCGGGGCCATTTCCCTGGCAACGCAGATGGGCATACCCGTGACACCCCTCTTGGAGCCTCCCTGAGGGCACGCCGCGCCGTGCCCCCTGAAGCGGGGACGGTTCAACCTACCACCCCGGGAAGGCCAGGGGGAGGTTCACCATCTTCCCTCCCGGAGCCGGGGTTCCCATGTTGAACGGGTCACGGGGGCCTCCGCGAGGGGGGTCGGGCCGCCACAGGCCTTTCGCCCGGACGACGATTCCGCTTCCTGAAGGGGAGGTACGGCATGGATCCGGTGGTGGTGATCGGAGCAGGTGTCTCGGGGCTTGCGGCGGCTTGGAGCCTGCACCGCAGGGGGATCCCGGTGAAGGTGGTGGAAGCCGATGACCAGGTGGGCGGGGTGGTGCGCTCCACCCGGCTGGACGACGGGACCGTCCTGGATCTGGGTCCCCAGACCCTTTCTACCAAGGACCCGCAGCTCCAGGAGACCCTTCAGGAGGTGGGGCTCGGCTCCCGCACCCTTGCGGCAGACCCGGCCAGCGGGCGCCGCTTCGTGGTCCATGAGGGTCAGGTGGTGGAGCTCCCGTCCGGGCCCCTCTCCCTGGCCCGGACCCCACTTCTCTCTACCGCTGCCAAGTTCCGGCTACTGGGCGAGCCCTTCCGGAAGGGAGGCGTGGATGCCGAGGGAGAGCCGGTGGACGCCGAGGCCGAGTCCATCGCCGACTTCGTACGGCGCCGGCTGGGCCCGGAGGTCCTGGACCACATGGTGGACCCCTTCGTCTCCGGGGTCTTCGCCGGGGATCCGGAGAAGATCTCCGTTGCAGCGGCCCTGCCGGAGCTCCAGGCGCTGGAGCGGGAGCATGGGAGCATCATCCGGGGCGGCGTGAAGCGCATGCAGGCGGCCCGCAAGGAGCAGAAGGCGCGGGAGGAGGCGGGAGGGACGCCGGAGGAGCGCCCCCGAAACCGGATCCTCTCCTTCGACGAAGGACTCCAGAGCTGGCCGCGGGCGGTGGCCGACGCCCTGGGTGATCAGGTGCACCTTTCGACCCGGGTGGTGGGGCTCCACCGGACCGAGGGGGAGGAGGGGTGGGAGGTCCGGCTGCAGAGGACCGGGGACAGCACGTCTGAGGTCATCCGGGCCCGTGCGGTGATCCTGGCGGTCCCCGCAGAGGCCGCCGCCCGCCTCCTGAAGGAGATGGATGGGGCGGTGGCCCGGGCGCTCCTGGAGATCCCCTACGCTCCGGTGAGCGTGGTCCACGTGGTCCACCCCCTCACTCAGGTGGAGCATCCCCTGGCCGGGTTCGGCGTCCTGGCGCCGTCGGGAGAGGGGCGGGGGATCCTGGGGTCCCTCTGGCCCAACGCCGTCTTCCCGGGGCGGAACCCCTCAGGGCAGGCGGTACTGGCCAACTTCGTGGGCGGAGCCCGCCATCCGGAGCGGGCCATGGCGGAGGAGGAGGAGATCCTGGGAATGGTGAGAAGGGAGCTGGGAGACCTCCTGGGCCTCCGGGGCGACCCGACCCACCAGCGGGTGACCCGGTGGCCTGAAGCCATTCCCCAGTACACCCAGGGTCATCTGGACCGGATCCGAGAGGTGGCCCGCTTCGAGGAAGCTGCTCCCGGGATCCGGCTGGTGGGAAGCTGGCGGGACGCGGTGAGCCTGGGCGGGTGCTGGGCCACCGGTGCCCGGGTGGGGACGGAGGTGGCCCGGACCCTGGGGTAAGGGCTCCGGACCACCTCCGTCCCCTGCCGAACCTCCCGGGAGGGTAGCGTGGGGCCGACGCGTCGGTGGTGGCTCCCACCTACGCGTCGGCCTTGACCTCGACCTACTCGCCGCCGGTCACCACGAACTCGATGGGCGCCGACTCATCCAGGGGCGCGCCGGCCTCACCGTCCCACGCCTGCATGATGAGCTCCACCGTCCCCTCCGCCTCCGGGTAGATGTGGATGTGGTCGCAGTGGAAGATGGCCACCAGATCGCCGCCCGAGAGTTCAGCGAAGAGGGGGTCACCGAACTGGCCATCCGGGTGGGGCTGGGTGGGCCAGGGCGTCACCGTCGTCTCCGTGTCCACCGGACGGAAGCGGGCGGAGAGGGGGGTGCAGCGCCGGTCCCGGGGCCCGTCGGCCTGCCGCTCCGCCGTGCCGAAGTCCACCTGACGGCCGGCGGCGTCAAAGTACCGCAGGGTCAGGGAGGCGTTGGGGCCGAAGGCGGTAAGGGGCTGGAGCCCCTGTCCTTCCACATCCCGGGGAGCCTCGATTCGCTCAATGGCGTTCCCGTCTGCATCCCGCCACCCGCGCCCCTCGGTCCAGTAGCCCAGGACCTCACTGGCGTCACCGCGAGTCTGGAGTTCGAAGCGCGGATCCCCCTCCTCCACCACCACCGTGATGGGGTCCGTGTCCAGATCGCTGTGGTCCACGTGCCAGAGGCGGAACTGGACCTGGACGGAGCCGGCCTGCTCCGGGTAGAAGTGGACATGATCGCAGTGGAAGATCCCCACGAGCCCACCGGTGGCCAGGCGTGCGAACTGGAAGGGGCCGCCGTTGGTCTCATCCGGATGCTGGATGTTGGGCCAGGCGAAGATGGACGTCTCCGTGTCGGTGGGCCGGTACCGGGCACTGTACTCAGTGCACTCGCGGGACCGGGTGACCGGATCCCGACTGACGGTGCCCATCTCGAAGGCCTCCCCGTCGCGGCCGAAGAAGCGGACGGTGAGGGACGCGTTGGGGCCGTTCACCCGGAGGGGCTGAAGGCCGTCCTGCCCTTCCCGATCGATGGGATTCGGGAGTTCGGTGATGGCGTTCCCATCGGCATCCTGCCACCCTTCCCCGTCGATCCAGACCGCCAGGAGTGCCGAGGCCGGTCCCCGGGTCAGGATCTCTACCCGCTCGCTGTCGGCGTGACCGTTGTCGTCCGGGGCCAGGGGGTCGGATGACGAGTCACAGGCTGCGAGCCCCAGAGCCAGCATCGGGAGGGCCAGGACCAGCGAAGCGGTCCGGACCCTTCTCAGGATCGGAAGGGATCCGGAGGACATGGCAGCCATTCTGCGGCTCCGTAGAAAGTGGTTTCTCATGATCAACTCGTTCGGGTTGAGGGTGAAGACCGGGGCGACAGAAGGGGGCACCTGGCCCCCCGGTCATCCCCGTGGTGAATTCAGAAGTGCATCTGGTAGGTGAGGGTCAGGTTCCGGCCCGGCTGCGGTGCCACGTCCTTGATCCGGGAGAGATGGTCCCGGTGGGACCGGTCCCCCAGGTTCCGCCCCTGCAGCAGCAGGGTGTGGGTCCGTCCCCCCAGGGTGGTGCGCCAGCCCAGGCCGGCGTTCAGGAGACCGTAGCCCGAGGTGGGCTCCTGTGGCCGCTCAGAGAGGTCCCCGATGGTCACCGGCCGGGGAACCCGGTTCTGGGCGGCGGCGAAATCCCCTCCCACGGAGGCGAAGAAGGGCTGTCCCTCCCACCGAAGCTCCGCCCGCCCATTCAGGGGGGGGATGAAGGGGAGGGGGTCGCCGTCGGCGCGACGCTCCGCCCTGGTGTAGCTCACAGTGACGTCCACCACCATCTGGCTCAGAGCCTCCCACTGGATCCGGCCCTCGGCCCCCTGGAATACGGCATCCTCCCCGCGGGCCTCGAAGACGGGTGTGTCCCGGTCCGGCGCGCCTTCCCGGCTCACCAGCACCGTCTCTCCCGTCTGCATGTAGTGGATGTAGCTGTCCACCCGACTGTGGAAGAGGGAGACCTCCAGATCCAGATCTGCCCGGCGGGTCCGGAAGAAGGCGTCGATCCCGGTGCCCCGCTCCACATCCAGATCGGGACTCCCGATGTCGAAGGAGAAGTCCGCCAGATGGGGCCCGTCGGAGTAGAGCTCCTGGATGGCGGGAGGCCGGTAGGAGCGGGCGAGGTTCAAGCCCACGGTCCATCGGCTCCGAGGTTCCCACAAGAGGACCGCCGACCCGGAGAGGGTATTGAAGTCCCGGGGTGCAACCGCCTTGGTCACCCGCCGCTGCTGGGTCCGGACCCGGAGGGAATCGGTGCGAAAGGGTGTGATCTCACGCCGGTCCCAGCGGGCTCCCAGCTGGAGCCGAAAGTCGCCCACCTGGAAGTCCTCGAAGCCGTAGAGGGCGATAGCCCACTCCTCCGCCGACCGACTCCCGGGAGAGACGCCGCCGGTGAGGAGTTCCCGACCTTCCAGGGAAATCCCGTAGGCACCCTCGGCCCGGAGGGTGGGCTCGTCGTGATCGTGGAGGGCGTGGTCGTGGCGAGCGAGGAGCCCCACCTGCCAGGTCGTCTGATCGAAGCGGGCGCCCATGACCCGGCGCCCGCCAATGAGCCCCTCGATCTCGTCGTGACGGTAGCGGGTCAGGCCCGCATTCAGCTCGGCGCTGTCGAAGAATCCCCAGAATGGCTCCAGGTACGCCGTCTGGAGACGCAGGGAACGGCGAAGGGCCTCGATGTCCACACCGCCCGGGTGTCCGCCGGGAATGAGAACACCTCCAAACTCACCAGGCACCCCGTAGGTGGCGTCGTAGATGCGGCCGCTGATGCCCAAGAAGCCCCACTGCCGGATCCAGCTCGCTCCCACCGAGCCGTTGACGGCCGTCATGTCCGTCTGCTCCAGGGGCCCATCGGGCGTGCGGGTATCGCCGGCACGCCGCCCCGTCCCCTCCACCCGCAGTGCGAACGGGCCTGCAGGCGTCTCGGCAACGGCGCCCACTCCCACGCCGTCCCGGACCGACTCCATCTGGGCCCCCACCCGTCCTTGGAAGGCCGCCGGGCGGGAGCGGGGGATATCGTCCCGGATGACGTTCACCACGCCGCCCAGGGCGTTGGCTCCATAGAGAAGCCCCGCCGGGCCCCGGACCACCTCGATACGGCGGGCGGTGAGGGGCTCCACCATGACCCCATGGTCCGCGGCGGTAGCGTAGAGGTCACCGGTGCGCTGGCCGTCTTCCAGGACCAGAACCCGGTCCCCACCCATCCCCCGGATGGAGGGACGGGCCGCCGCGGGCCCGTTGAACTGGGATGAGAATCCCGGCACCCTCTCCAGCGTCGCGGGAACGCTGGAGGCCAGGCTGCGCTGGAGTTCCACCCCCGAGAGAGTGGCGGTGGGCCTGTAGACCTCCCCGGGTCCCCGCTCCCGGCCCGTGCCCGTCACCACCACAGCACTCAGTTGGATGGGGGAGGGAGTGAGTTCCACCGTGACCTCGACGGTTTCCCCGTCCCGAACCTCAACCTCCCGGTAGGCCTCCATATACCCGAACCGCTCTACCACCAGAGTATGCGCCCGCACTCGGAGATCCTGGATCCGAAGTGTCCCGTCCCGTCCCGTCACCCCGCCCCTGTCCTGCCCCTGAATGCGTACCGTGCTCCCGGAGAGCGGCTCGCCCGAATCCGCCGCCACCACCCGGATCGCCAGATGACCCCGGGCTTCCGGGTCGTCGGTGGGGGTGGGGGCTGCGAAGGCGGTGAATGCGACGGAGGGCCTAAGGGCAGCGGAGGCCGTGTGGGCAGCGAAGGCCGTGGGGGCAGCGGAGGAGGGAGGTGCCGAGGCTGGGGCAGCGGGGGACGCCGAGACAGTCGTACCAACCGGTTGGGCGGAAACAGGCGCTACCGATACCAGGAAGAGGCCCAGTGCAAGCCAGAAGAGAAACACGCCGAGCCCCGGCGCCGGGACTCCCCAGGGACGGGAGCAAAATCCAAGCGCTGCCGCCGGATCCCCATGAGGACCCCGAAGACCACCCTGACCTCTCTCAGGGACGTGGCGACGAACTCGAAGGCGCATGGAGTACCAGCGGACGGGAAATGAGGCTTAGCAGGATCCGGTCGACCTCTCTCCGGGTGGAATCCGGTCGACCTGAACACCCAGCGCAGGTGGAACGAGATGCCCCGGCCTTCGGGCACCCAGCCCGAAGCGAAGGGCCGAGGTGACCCGGACTGCAGCGAACGAGCCGAGGTGACCCGGAGGTCGAAAAACGTCGGAAAACATCTATAATGAAAACCCACTCTTATGTACAGGGCGAAAGGGAAGCTCCTGCGACCCCATCACGCCCGCCACCTCCCCACCCGCCCGCCATCAACCCACTCACCCGCCGAGACCACCTGCCGGATACTGCCAGGCACGCCCCTAAGGCCTTGTTCGTGGATGCTGTTGTGGAGGGGTGCCGCTGCGGCTGCACCTCTGAGGTCCGGCTTCCCCGACCAACACCGTCCACGAACAAGCGCGAGGGTGCAGCCGAGGGTGACGGAAGAATCCCCCCGACCAATGGGTTCTTCCCCAATTTGCGGGCAGAGGGTGGGCGCCACTACATCAGGCCAGGCGCCATGTCAAAAACCGAATCCAGATTCTATTTTTGGTCGGGGCTCGCCAGGACCCGGCGAATCAGGTGCCCAAACTGCCCTACCGGCTCTCGAGGTAGGTGTAGCCCGCCAGCCCGGCAATGTAGTCCGCAATGAACGAGTTGGCGTCTTCCCGGCTCAGATTCTCCGCTTTGCGGATCTTGCGGCGGAAGTTGGTGATGAGGGCATGGCTGTCGAAGCGGACGTAATCCAGCACCTCGGTCACCGTATCGCCGTGGACCACGCCCCCCACCTCGTATCCCCCCTCATCATTCACATAGATGTGGACGGCGTTGGTATCGCCGAAGAGGTTGTGGAGGTCACCGAGGATCTCCTGGTAGGCACCGGTGAGGAAGATCCCCAGAACGTAATCCTCCCCGTGGCGGAAGGGATGAAGCTCCAGACTCTTCTTCGGCTCCCGCCAGCCCACGAAGCGGTCGATCTTTCCGTCCGAGTCGCAGGTCACGTCCTGGAGGGTACCCCTGCGGATGGGCTCCTCCTCCAGCCGGTGCACCGGCATGATGGGGAAGAGCTGATCGATGGCCCAGGAATCNGGGAGTGACTGGAAGAGGGAGAAGTTGCAGAANTACCGGTCCGTCAGGATGGCCTCGGCCTCGGGGATGATGTCGTCCCACTCGTCCGGATCCCGCTGCGCCAACTCCAGCACCCGGTTCATGATCCCGAAGAAGAGGGCCTCGCACATGGCCCGCTCCGGGAGGCTCAGCACCCCGCTGTTGAAGTGGGACCGCATCTGGGAGCGGGCGTAGGACGCGTCGTGGAACACCTCCCGGAGTGACCTCTCGTCAATGCCGTGGTAGGCCTCGAAGAGATCATGGACCAGGGTGTGGGCCTCCTCCGGGATCTCGGTGGGCACCTCCACCGCCTGGGTCTCCAGGTCGATGACCCGAACCAGGAGGATGGCGTGATGGGCCGTCAGCGCCCGCCCCGACTCGGAGATGATGTGGGGCATGGGGAGCTCTTCCTCCCGACACGCGTCGGCCAGGGCGTACACGATGTCGTTGGCGTACTCCTGGACGCTGTAGTTCACGCTGGCGGGCCCGGTAGAACGAGAGCCGTCGTAGTCCACGCCCAGCCCTCCACCCACATCCACATATTCCACATCCAACCCCAGGCGCCGGAACTCCACGTAGAACCGGGCCACCTCGCTCATGGCGTGCTTCACGTTCCGCACATCGGGGATCTGCGAACCCAGGTGGAAGTGCACCATGCGAAGGATGCTCTCCCTGCCCGCCTCCCGTAGGCGACCAATGACCCGCATGAGCTCAAGCGATCCCAGCCCGAACTTGCTCTTGTCGCCCGCTGTCTCGGACCAGCGCCCCGCCCCGGGAGACGACAGTTTGATCCGAACACCGATGGTGGGTTCTACCTGCATCCGCTCCGCCACCCGGAGCACCACATCCACCTCCGAAGGCTTCTCCACCACGATGAGGACCTCGTGCCCCAGCTTCTTTCCCATGAGGGCGAGGCTGATGTAGGCCTCATCCTTGTAGCCATTGCAGATGATGAGGTGGTCGGTGCGGTCGTTCAGCGCCAGCACCGCCTGAAGCTCCGGCTTGCTCCCAACCTCGAGCCCCACCCCGTGCTCTTCACCGTAGGCGACCAGCTCTTCCAGCACATGCCGCTGCTGGTTGACCTTGATGGGATAGACCGGGGTGTATCGGCCCTCGTACTCCGCTTCCTCGATGGCGATGCCGAACTTCTCCGTCAGCATCTCGATGCGGGTCCGGAGGATGTCCGGGAAGCGTAGCAGGAGCGGGAGTCCCAGCCCCTGCGCCTCCAGGTCCAGCGCCATCTCGAAGAGGTCGAACCCCACATCGGGATCCTTGGTGGGGTGCACCGTCACCCGCCCCTCTTGGTTGATGCGGAAATACCCGACCCCCCATCCCTCGATGTTGTAGAGTTCCCGGGCGTCGGCAACCGTCCACGGAGGGGACGCCGTCTGGTTCGCCGGGGCGGAAGACGACTCGAAGGCATCCCCGGAGGAGGTCTCCGGAGCGCGGGGGGCGGGGATGGCAACGGTATCGGACATGGGCGATGGGGCGCAGGGGTCGGGGAGGTCGCGAGGTCCGGTGGACCGGGACGAATGAGGCCCGGATAGGGCCGGAACTGGATAGATACACCGAAGTACGCGGGAGTTCACCAGAATCTTCGCGACCGGCTTCGTTCACAGACTACGGCGCCACACTCAACCGCTGACGCACGGGTCCAGGGTCAGACCTCCGGAGGGAGGAAGAGCGCCCGGACCAACCGGCGATCCACCTTTCCGTTGCGGTTCCGAGGCAGGGCCTGCACCACCTGGACCTGGCGGGGGCGACGTCCCGGGTCCAGGCGCTCTCCGGCGAACTCCACCAGCGCCGCCCCGTCCGTCTCCGCACCCACCTGCACCGCCACCGCCGCCACCACTCGCTCCCCCCAGGTCTCGTCTGGCACCCCCACCACGGCAGCCTCCACGACATCCGGATGGTCCAGCAGGACGGCTTCCACCTCTGCCGGCTCCACCGTCACTCCCCCGGAAAGGATGCGGTCGGAGGTCCGACCCTCTACCCAGAGCCCACCCTCGTCATCCAGGCGACCGAGATCACCGGTGTGGAGCCACCCCTCTGCGTCCATCCAGACGGTGGGGCGGCGGGCTCCGCCGGACCAGGGAAGAATGGGAGCGACGGTGGGTCCCCGCACCAGGATCTCCCCCACCCCACCGGGCAATGAAGCGTCAATGCGAAGGGCCACATCGGGGAGGGGGCGCCCGACCCGTCCCGGATAGGCCCGTACCTCAACCGGAGGCGCCGTGGCCACCTGCGACGAGGCCTCGGTGAGCCCGTAGGTGAGAGCCACCGGCCACCGCCCCTCCAGCGCCCGGGTCAGGAGGGGGAGGGGGGTGCGGGCCCCGCCCAGGAGCAGGCACCGGAGACCCCGAGGCGCCGGCTCACCATCCGACAGCTCCAGGAGCGATCTGAGCATCACCGGCACCAGGGAGGCGTGGGTGATCTCCCCTTGGCGCGCCAACTCGAGGAACTCCTCCGCCCGGAAGCGCTCCCGAGTCACCACCGGACTCCCCACCGAGACCGCGCGGTGCAGGAGCAGAAGCCCCCCCACATGGGCAGGGGAGAGGGATGCAGCCCAGCGATCCATGGGGTCCAACCCGAGACGCCCCGCCACACCGCGGGCCGATGCGCTGAGGTTCCCGTGGGTCAGCACCACCGGTCGAGGCCGACCGGTGCTCCCTGAGGTGAGGATCACCACCACCGGCGTATCAGCCTCCAACTCCGGCACCACCCGTCGAAGGGTGGGGTCGATGGGAAGGGTGTGATCCATTGACAGGGGGGAGGCCACGGGAGGGGTGTAAGCCGTGGGGAGGAAGGGGTCAATGGGAAGATCGGCCGGATCCGGAACCGATACGATTTCCTCCACCTCCACCACCCCGTGTCCGGGGAGGAGGCGCCGTAACTCGCCCACCCGCCCGCCCGGAGCCAGCACCAGCCTGACCCCGCCGGGACGGCCCACCTTCCGGCGG
>SL_3KL_010_SEDDRAFT_10001063_pt1 | contig 24463 bp, 14 predicted proteins | sample SodLakKL_010_SED_2_FD_10381 | JGI IMG/M metagenome (IMG submission 10381) | reverse complement strand
CCGGAAAACGGGATTCTTCGGCTCCCTGCCATGTCAGCGTCCAGCCGCCGCAAAAGTTACGTTTACTATTGGCGGAGATGCCGAATAACCCGATGCGTTTAGGTTTGGCAGCAGGAAGAACATCATCGTGGTTCTTTAGCAGAACCATAGAATCGCGGGCGGCCTCGAGGGCTTTCTTTCTGTTATCGGGGCTGCCTGCGTTTACGGGTGCAGTATCGGGCGGATAAGGATGCTCGAAAAGCCCCAGCTCAAACTTGATGCGGAGAACCCTTCTCACCGATTCATCGATTCGTTCTTCGGTAATCCTTCCTTCTTCGACCAGTTCCAGAAGAGACTCATTAAAATCGAGATGGAGAGGGGTCATGCTAACATCGATGCCGGCCTCAACCGCAGCAAAGGTGGCCTCCTTGAAATTTTGGGCGGTATGGTGAAAATCTTCCAGCTTACCGATGTCGTCCCAGTCGGTAATCAACACGCCTTCAAAACCCATGTCTTCGCGAAGAAGCCGGGTCATCAGGGTATAGGAAGCAACTACGGGGATACCACTGATCTCACCGGCGTTGGTCATAATTGTCTTTAGTCCTGTATCAATCGCTTTCTGGAATGAAGGGCGATGAAATTCATGAATCTGCTGCATCGATAAATGCACCGGAGTTCGATCGCGTCCGCTTCTTGGATCTGAGTAACCGATAAAGTGTTTAGCGGTGGCAGCCTGCCTGTGGGGCAGCGTTTCGCTGCAGTTCTGAAGTCCATCCACATTGGCAGCGCCCATTTCGGATGCAAGGTGTGGATCTTCGCCATAGGTTTCCCAGAAACGTGGCCAGAGAGGATTTACGCCAAGGTCGAGTACGGGGGCAAATATCCAGTGGTGGCCAAGTTCGGCCGATTCAAGCGCCGTCACTTTTCCGGTATTGCGGGCATGCTCGGGATTGAAAGTGGCCCCGAGATTGATGTTGTGCGGAAAGACGGTGGCTCCCTCAAGGTAGCTGGCCCCATGGATATGGTCAATTCCATAGATGATCGGGATGCCCAGCCGGCTTTCTTCGACGGCAATTCGGGTCAGTTTGGTCATGAACCTGTGCCAGGTTCGGGCAGGAACGGCCTCCCCGTTCAGAAACGATCCAATATGGTGGTTCCTGATTAAGTCGCGAGCTTTTTTTAGGTCGAGCTCAATATCTTTTTGTTCGCCGGTTGTGTTGATGAGAGTAACATCAAGCTGCGTCATCTGACCAATTTTCTCACGGAGCGTCATGCGGCTCAGTAAGTCCTCGATACGTTTTCCAATCGGGTGGTCAGGATTCTTGTAATATGAGGGCCGGACTTGATTCTTTATCCGTATATCCGCCATGTGCGGGTCACATTTTCGTTCAGGTGGGTTTATGAGTAATACTTATTGTAGACATTGGCAAATTCTGTCGAGCTTTCTCTGATGCTGAGAGAAACCGGAACAAGACTTGTGTAGCCGGTGTGTAAATTTTCAGTGCGTTTTTCCAGTCTGTTGAAAATCAGTTCAAGGGTCTTTTTGCCAAGCAGCTGGTAAGGTGTATGTACGGATGTGATGGTAGGTGTGTATAGCTCGCAGGTTGGAAGGTCATCATAGCCAATCACTGCTACATCCTCTGGTATGTGTATACCGTCGCGTATGGCACTATGCATAAATCCGAGAGTCTGTCCGTCATTACTGCAAAATATAGCTTCCGGTTTATCTGCCAGCGATTGAAATTCCTTATAAGCGTCTTTTCCTCTCTGAAAAGAGTAGTCACCGCTGAATTGCCAGGTAAGTTCCATGTTATCGGAGGCATTGATAAAGTCGATAAACCCGCTTTTTCTAAGCATGGCTTCCGACTGTTTAACGGGCCCCTGTATTATTCCAAGCTTGCTGAAACCTCGATCTTCAAAATGGCTGGCTGCAAGAAATCCGCCTCTGTAGTTATCGAAGGTCACGGTGTCCATAACCGGGTTTGCAATCGGAGCAATTGATACGAGCGGAAAGTCATCCGATACTATGTCAATCAGCTGTAAATAATCAGCGGCTTTAAATTCGGGAAGGAAAATTACGGCAGCATCGTAGAATTTTCTGTCCAGTTCGGAAATAATCTGGTTAACCGGCGTTGAGCTATGGCTGATACTAATGAGGCTCATTCTGGCTTTTGTATCGCGTGTCGACAGATCGAATCCCTCAAAAAGGGAAGCAAAAAATTCTCCGGTAAAGTGCCGGGTAATCATGGCTATGTTAATATTCTTACGCAGCTCAACCGGGGTATGAATATTCATGAGAGGGTAATTTAATCTGTGCGCGCTCTCAAAAATCTTCCTTTCATTCTCTTTACTGATTTTCCCGGTACGAGAAAGGGCCCTGGAAACGGTAGAGATCGACAATCCCGTATCTTCTGATATGTCTTTAAGTGTGACCTTTACCATGCTTACTTAATCGTTTAAGAACCCTACTTAAAAATGTAAAATATTTTCAACGAAACACTTACATGCATGCAAATTGTGGATCTCTTTTTAGGCTAATTTAATGCAAAAAATTTTCACATGCTTGAGAAAATTGTTTTTCACCAATTCATGCCAGCTCTGACTTCGAGAACGAATTGTCAAAACAATACGAAAAAACACGCTTTAGAGGAGGATTAAAAGGCTTTCTTTGGATAATGCCGTGAATGGGCAGTCAGTTTTGCGGGAAAGCGGTTGATAACGCCTTGGTGAAATAATTTCTGGTAGATAATTTCATGCAGAAAAAAAATCCCATAAATATGAAAAAAAGTTGCAGTTATATGAATGAATATTTAAAATTAAAGAAGCGGTTCCAGAAGGCCGCCTGCTACGTGCTGTATCGGGATTAGAGAAAGAGTCAGGGTAATGCACATTTGGCAGCGGGTATTCCTGCACACCGCAAATCGAAGGGATGAAGATCATTGTGATTTTAATCTCAACCAACCTTTATTTGATTTTAAAATAAACCCTGCCAGCATGAAACTAAAGAAACTACTTTCTTGTCTCCTGAGCATCAGTTTACTTACAGCAATATCTGTAAATGCTCAATCGCAACAAATTGAGCTTCAGGAGAGCGAAGACGGATGGCGTCTTCTTGTTGACGACGAGCCGATGATAATAAATGGTATGAACTGGGATTATTTCCCGATTGGTACCAACTATATGTACAGTCTCTGGAATGAATCTCCTGAGTTTATACGCGAGGCGCTCGATTACGAGATGGGCCTGCTACAGAATATGGGCGTAAACGCGATCCGGGTGTATACCGGGATTTCACGAGAATGGATTGAGTACATTTACGATAACTTCGGTATTTACACCATGCTCAATCACTCTTTTGGAAGGTACGGTGTCGATCTCGATGGTGTGTGGATGGCCAATACGGAATATTCAGATCCAAGGGTTCAGGAACTTCTGTTACGAGAAGTAAATGAATTGGTAGAGGAATTCGATGGCACAAGAGGTTTGCTGCTCTACCTGCTTGGAAACGAGAATAATTACGGCCTCTTTTGGGGCGGCGCCGAGACCGAAGACATTCCTGTAGTAGACAGGCAGTCAACAATACGGGCGCGTTCCATGTATGAGCTTTTCAATGAAGCCGCCGTGTCGATGAAAAACATCAGCGACGATATTCCGATTGCAATATGTAATGGTGACTTATTGTTTATGGATTTAGTTGTAGAGCTGGCACCCGACATAGACATTTTCGGCATTAACGTTTACAGGGGAGAAACATTTACCGATCTCTTCGACAGGGTTGCAAACGAGTATGGCAAACCAGTATTGCTTACAGAGTTTGGTTCTGATGCTTTTAATGCACGAACCAATCAGGAAGATCAGCGTATGCAGGCACACTACAAGCGTTTGAACTGGAAAGACATTTATTCTCACGCTGCCGGTTTGGGTCGTGCGCAAAATTCTATTGGAGGTTTTACCTTCCAGTTCAGCGATGGATGGTGGAAATATGGACAGACCGTTGATCTGGACGTTCACAATACCGAGGCCTCCTGGGCGAACGCCGGTTATCAGTGGGATTATGTTGAAGGCGAAAATAATATGAATGAAGAGTGGTTTGGAATTACCGCTAAAGGGCCAACCACGCTGGATGGGTTCTACGAATTATTCCCGCGAGCTGCTTATTACGTGATTAAGGAAGCGCACGAATTCAATCCCTATGCACCGGGAACAAACTTGTCTGATCTTGAGCGTCATTTCGACGGCATTTCTATCACCGGCGCAATGTTACAGGCCAGGGGCGATAAGGCAGCTCTTCAAACTGAACGCCTGAGCAGAATCAGGCTAAGCAGGCTCACTACCGAGTTCACAACATTCAGCACAGGCGGAAGCAAGTTAACCACTCCGGATGAGAATGACCCAAACGTACGGCAGTTTCCCAACAAGCAGGGATTTGATCACATGCAGTCTATTTACGTTGGCGTAGAAGCGGAGCCTTCGGCGAATGTAAGAGCCAATGTAGAGTTCAATATTCTCGGCAACGTAGCCCAAAATCCGATAGATGAAATATTCTATGAGAACAGGGGAAGGCCGGTAGAAGTAATGGGTGTATTCGGGGAGGAAACGATAGCATCTAACAATCGTATACAGCTTTACAGGGCCAGCTATGAATGGAATACACGCTGGTTCAATCTTGAAGGATTCTATCGTACAGGTCACTACCATTGGGCTTATGAGGGCGATTTTTTCAATCTTTATCCGGAAGCTAACTATGGTCCTCAGATAGACATTTACAACGGTGTCGCACCCTTTGGATTCGAAGCCGAATTCAAGCGTGAGCTATCCGGTTTGAAAATGGCCTTTGGCCCAGAGTTGTGGTGGGGTGCCAATCCGGCTGTATTGCTTAAATACACGAGAAATATCGGCAACACAACCTTTACCGGTGTGTATCACGAGGATCTTGAAAGACAGGCCGAAACAATATCTTCTTTTGCAGTTCCACAGCCACAAACCAGGCGCGTAACACTTCATGCCAACAGGGAGTTTGGTAACTTCGAAATCGATTTGGGTGGTATTTGGGGCGGTCGTCCACTGGTAGGCCGTGAGTTTCAGATTTATCGCGAGTATGCCGACGGCGACTTCGATATTTTTGTTGACGAAATCAAGCCGGAAGATAACTGGGGAGGTAAGATCAAGCTTTCCTACATGGGCGGTAACTTTAACTGGTATGCACAATCTGCTCTTATGGGGCTTGTTGCATCAGGCGGAGCCGACCAGACAATTACATTTACCGGCTGGCGTCTGAAAGACAGCGGCAGCGGCAACCAATTTCATGTTCTTTCCGGATTTACGGTTCAGATGGGTCAATTCCAATTTGCGCCCAACTTCCTTTACCAGGAGCCAATTGAAGGCCCGATCCCGTCAGGTGTGGATGCGCCAGGAAGGCCACGTAACATTTTAGATGATCCGTTTGTGGTAAGAGGCAACCGTGAGACGATAGCAGGTGAGCTTTTAATTACTTACGATCCAACGCCCGAAACATGGATGTATGCCTGGGACAGCGACAGAATTGAGGATGCCGCCTTTGCATTGAGTGCCGGATTCGTGTACCGTCATCACCCAACCACTCAGGATGCTGCGGTAGGTATTTTACCTGACGGAAGAAGCGCATTTCCTTTTGACGGTGCTCCTCCCGCACGGGATCTTTGGGAAGTGCATGCGAGAGTTGTGTCGAAGCCAACAAGTAATTTTGGTATTATAGCCAATATTTATGGTGGCGAAGCCGAGGCCAACGGCAGCGATGACAGGCTCATAAACAGGTACGGTTCCGAAATTCGAATGGTTTACAACAATCTCATGCTCAATTCTTTCGTGAGAGTAAACGATTGGGGAGCATACGATTATCACCGTGATTTCAACCTGACATTTCCTTTTCAGTTGATGGCCGATTTCTCGATGACATTAGGCTCACCCGATTGGATGATGGAACCAAGAACCCGTATTGGAGTGCGGGGCACGTACCGTACACTTAATGAATTTTCGCCGCGATTTGCTCCTGCAGCAGCGTTGGATGTAAATGGTGAAATTCTGCCCGACCCTGACCTCTCCGGTTTTAGCAACGGAAGCGAGTGGGAGTTCAGAACCTACATCCAGATTAATATTTAACGATTTAAATTACGGCAAGTAACATGAACGAAAATATCTTAAATAACACCAAACGTACGATACTGGCAAGCGTGTTGCTCATGTTCATTGCAGCAGGTTGTGAACGCTCAGTAGATGGATTGTCGGAACCGGACTTTCCCGCAAACCCAGAGGTATTCATTGATGGTTTCAGCCCCGGGCTCAATTATCTTCCTTACGAAGATTCAAGAGCGGATGCTTTCACCGTTGATAACCAAACATTCTTTGGCATCAGAGGTGCTTCAATGCGGTTTGATGTGCCTAATTTTGGAGATCCGGGGGGTGCTTTTGCAGGTGCCATATTCAGGGATGAAAATGGTGGAAGAAACCTTACATCATTTAATGCCCTTACATTTTATGCCAAGGCATCAAATGCAGCTACATTAGGAAATATCGGATTTGGACAGGACTTTCTCGGGAATCAGTACGAAGTTTCTATCGATGGATTGAGACTGACGACCAATTGGAGGAAATATGTTATTCCTGTGCCCGATCCATCTTTCCTTACCGCGCATCAAGGGCTGCTATGGTATGCCGCCGGTCCTGAGGACGGAGATGGTTTTACCTTTTGGTTGGACGAAGTGCAGTACGAAAGTCTCGAATTGGCTCAGCCACGGCCATCAATTATGGGCGGCGAGCAAAGCCCACAAACTATTTTTGTTGGTGCTAGCACCGCTGTAACAGGTCTTTCGTATACGGCAAATCTGCCTGACGGCCGGGATGTAACCGTAAATGCCGCTCCTGCATATTTCACATTTAATTCATCAAATACTAGTGTTGCCACGGTAGATGAAAATGGGCGTGTGTCAGTAGTTGGACAGGGTACAGCTCAAATCACGGCTTCTGTTGGTGGGGTTAACGCAAGCGGTGCATTGCTAATTAATTCACTTGGAGCTTTCCAGCCCGCACCAACTCCAACGGATGATCCTGCCGATGTAATTTCTATCTTCAGTGATGCTTACGAAAACGCTCCTGTAGATTTTTACAATGGCTTTTACGCACCGTTCCAAACCACTACATCCAATGACTTTGAAATAAACGGAAATAATATTTTGGGTTATGAAAACTTCAACTTTGTTGGAATTGAGTTTAATCAAAATGTACCAACCATTGATGGCAGTGAGATGACTCACCTGCGAATGGACGTTTTCTTCCCTGATGATATACCGCCAAATTCAGCGCTGGGCATTAGGATAGTGAACGATCTCGGGGGTAACGAGACATCGGTACGCACGGTAATCTCGCCACAGAATGGTCTGGTTTCGGGTGAGTGGATCAGTGTTGATTTCGATATCACAGGATTAGCAGACAGGTCACAACTCGGCCAAATCATACTGGATTCAGATTCCGGACCGGGACTGCAGGGATCCACTCTGTACGTTGATAATATTTACTTACGCAGATAAGATAAAAACCGATCCTCATTTCAATAATGGGGGTCGGTTTTCACTATATTGTTTCCAAAAATAGATTTTCCTAAATGAGAGTTGCTCTAATCATTCCACTATTGTTTGGTGTCATAACATTTATTTCGTCGGGTTGTGCTACAAACAATGAACCAGAAGCAGTCAGTGAATTCAGCGAGCTCATATGGCAGGATGAATTTGACACAGATGGACCTGTAGACCCTGATCGCTGGACATTTGATTTAGGCACTGGTGAAGCAATCGGCTTGCCGGGGTGGGGCAACAATGAACTGCAATATTACACCGACAGGCCCGAAAATGTACGTGTGGAAGATGGAATGCTTCACATTACGGCGAGGCAGGAGACGATTGAGAACTCTTCTTACACATCGGCAAGAATACTGACAAGAGGGTTGTTTGAAACTACCTTTGGGCGGTTTGAGGCCAGTATTAAGCTGCCTTTCGGCCAGGGGATATGGCCGGCATTTTGGCTTCTTGGTGACGATTCGGGAGGAACGGTGATATGGCCGCAGATTGGTGAAATCGATATTATGGAATATCGGGGGCAAGAACCGCGGGTAATTCATGGAAGTGTACATGGGCCGGGTTATTCAGCCGGCGCTGCAATTACGGCAAGATATACACTGCCGCAGGGTAGATTTGATACTGACTTCTACATCTTCGCGATAGAGTGGAAGCCCAATTCCATAAAGTTTTTTGTAAATGATATCATGTACAATGAGATCACCCCGGACGATGTGACCGGAGAATGGGTTTTCAACGATAATACTTTTCACATCATTTTGAACGTAGCGGTTGGAGGAACGTTTGTTGGTCCGGTATCGCCGCAAACACCATTTCCACAAACCATGCAAGTGGAATATGTACGGGTTTACGGCTGGGATGGCTGAGCACCATAGACCTTTCTTTTTATAGTTCTAAAACATATTAATTAAAGTACTAACTAGCGTGTCAATTAGCTTCGAAAGTGTTAATAACGAGTCCTGGTTTAAAATTTCAGACCATGATAAGCTTCGTCCTTTTTTCATGAGCATTGTCAGTGATTCTAATCACTGGCTGTTCATCTCAAGTAATGGGGGCCTCAGTGCGGGGCGAAAAAATCCTGAGTATGCGCTCTTTCCCTACTACACAGACGATAAACTCACAGAGCTTGCCCACACCACCGGCAGCAAAACAGTGATTCACGTAAAGGTTGATGGAAAAGATCACGTCTGGGAGCCATTCAGTGAGTTCTTTGCCGGCCAATATCAAACTACGCGGAATCTTTACAAAAACCGGCTGGGCAACAAAATCATGTTTGAAGAGATTAATCATGATCTCGGGCTCACCTATCGCTACCAGTGGAATTCCAGCAATCTGTATGGTTTTGTTAGAAAGTCTGAGCTTATGAATCACTCGGGCAGCGAACTTCGGATTTCGATATTAGACGGGATCCAAAACATATTGCCTTACGGGGTTGAGCCAGATATGCAGACACAGACAAGTAACCTGGTGGATGCATATAAGAAAAATGAGCTTGTACCGGAATCAGGACTTGGAATCTATGCACTTAGCGCAATCATCGTAGACAAAGCGGAACCAAGCGAGGCGCTGAAAGCCAATGTAGCATGGTCGCTGGGTCTCGATAACCCTGACTATCTGATATCCTCACAGCAGATTGAAAAATTCAGGAAAAAAGAGCCTATCGAGCAGAAGGATGTCGTAAAAGGAGAGAAGGGAGCCTATTTTTTGCAGGCGGATTTCAATCTCTCCACAGATAGCAATAAATCATGGAAAATTATTGCGAACGTCAATCAGAACCATCCTCAAATCATAGAGCTCACGCACAGTATCAAAACTGACAACGATCTTGAGGCAAAAATTGAAGAAGACATTGAAAACGGTTCTGAAAAGCTTAGGGAGTTAATTGCCGGCGCCGATGGCATGCGTTTAACTTCAGATCCGCTCAAGGATGCACGCCATTTATCTAATGTGCTGTTCAACATTATGCGCGGCGGTATCTTTGATAACAACTACCAAATTGAGAAGCACGACCTGTCATCCTATCTGGAAAATGCCAACAAGGAGGTGTATACCCGAAATCGCGAGTTCATAGACGCGCTGGATGAGGTTTTCGATCGACATGAACTGATCTCGAAACTTGAGGACAGCAGCTACCACGATCTGGTGAGGCTTTGCACAGAGTATCTTCCGCTGAAGTTCAGCCGAAGGCATGGTGACCCGAGCCGGCCATGGAATTATTTCACCATCAATACCCAGAGCGAAATTGACGGTTCTAAAATTCTCGACTACGAAGGAAACTGGAGAGATCTGTTCCAAAATTGGGAAGCTTTGGCGCACTCATATCCCGGTTTTATAGACGGCATGATTTTTAAGTTTCTGAACACCTCTACTTTTGATGGATACAATCCATACCGCGTAACCAAGGGTGGATTTGATTGGGAAACGATTGAACCTGATAACCCATGGTCTTACATCGGGTACTGGGGTGACCATCAAATCATTTATCTGTTAAAGCTCCTCGAGTTTTATCAAATGCACGATCCGAACGCGATTGTGGATCTTTTTGGGAAAGATCTTTTTGTTTACGCGAATGTACCCTATCGAATAAAACCTTACGAGGCTATCGCAACCGATCCAAAGAATACGATCGATTTCGATGAAGAAAGTGATCGTGCCATCCGGAATCGCGTAGCCCAAAAAGGGGCAGACGGTGCCTTGCTCGAGAATCAGCAAGGAACAATACACAGGGTGAACTTCCTTGAAAAAATTCTTGCCACCACGCTTGCAAAAATTTCAAATTTCATTCCGGAGGCGGGAATTTGGATGAACACGCAGCGTCCCGAATGGAATGATGCGAATAACGCATTGGTGGGCAACGGTGTGTCTATGGTTACTCTCTATTATCTCCGAAGATTCCTGAAATTTTTTGAGGGGCTGCTTGAGGGTACTGACGCAGATGAAGCTATGATCTCCGAAGAGCTTCATGAACTATTTACCGACTTGCAGGAGAGTATGGCTAGTCATAAAAATCTGCTTGAGGGCAGCTTTAGCGATGAAGACCGAAAGCGGATCACCGACTTATTAGGCCAGGCAGGCAGCAAGTACAGAATACAGGTCTACGATCACGGTTTCAGCGGAAAGAAAACCGTGCTGAAACTGGACGAATTTTCAGCTTTTATCGAAACAGCACTGGCGTTCATGGAGCAGTCGATTGAGGCCAACAGGAGGGACGACGGACTCTACCACTCATACAACATTATGAGCATGGAGGAGGACGGCATTACGGTCTCTTACTTAAGCGAAATGCTTGAGGGACAGGTGGCGATACTCAGTTCAGGATATCTTGACACGGATGAGGCAGTGAGCGTGCTTGATGCTTTGCGAAACAGCTCTCTGTACAGGGAAGATCAGAACAGCTATATCCTTTATCCGAACAAAGAGCTGCCTCGATTTCTTGATAAAAATCATATTTCAAAAGAGTCTGTCCAAAAGTCGGCGCTGCTTAAAAAGCTTGCTGATGATGGAAACAGACAGATAATCGCAGAAGATCTTCACGGTGAGTATCACTTTAACGGTAACTTCAGAAATGCGGGAGATGTTAAAGCAGCTCTTGCAAAGCTGAAGGGAAGCAGATATGAGGATCTTGCAGAACAGGATGGAAAGAATGTCTTGAAGATTTTTGAACAGGTCTTTAATCATAAGGCTTTCACAGGCAGATCAGGCACCTTTTTTGCGTATGAAGGACTTGGTTCCATCTACTGGCACATGGTTTCCAAGCTATATCTGGCAGCTGCAGAAGTTACCTATGAAGCGATGAACAGTAGTGATGCCTCAGAAGAAGCTCGCAGGGAATTGCTTAACCACTTTTATGAAATAGGTGATGGTATTGGAATCCACAAATCACCGGAGGTTCATGGAGCATTTCCCACAGACGCATACTCACACACTCCGGCTCATCGCGGCGCCCAGCAGCCGGGCATGACCGGGCAGGTGAAGGAAGACATCCTCGCATCACTGTACGAACTTGGAGTGATCGTCGAAAACGGTGTGCTTGTGTTCAATCCCGTAATGCTGCGAAAATCCAGTTTTCGGGATCAAAAAGGTAGCCTTGCTTTTATCCGGCACGATCTAAATAAAGACGTGCTCAGTATATCTTCCGGTACCTTGTGTTTTTCATACTGCCAGCTGCCTGTTATATACAGTATCGGCCGTGATGAAAAACTGGAGATCACACATAAAGATGGAAATATAACAACAGAAAACACCCTTCGGCTTGATGGGGTCATGAGTTCTTCGGTTTTTCGAAGAACAGGGGAAATTGAAATGATCAGAGTAACCCTTCAGGAAGACAGGTTAATAACATAAACCAGATTGTCATGAAAAAAACAACCGCATTCTTAATTCCGGTAATTATTTTAAGTATGACCATGTTCTCATCATGTGCCGAGCAGCCTGCTCACGACTTTTCTTCTATCAGCATCACTGCTGAGGAGATACTGGGTGATCCGAATTATCAGGCAATTTCATTTGGAGCCTACAGGGAAACCACCCGTGATATTCAGCCAACCATTCCGCAGATAAAAGAGGATCTGATGATTCTGCATGCGATGGGAATCAGACTGCTGCGAACCTACAACGTACACTACGATGAAGCTGAAAACCTTCTGAAGGCAATAAGGGAGATCAGGGAAGACGATCCAGACTTTGAGATGTATGTGATGCTGGGAGTGTGGATTGATGCGAAGAATGCATGGACCGATGAACCGGAGCGAATCCGCGACCAGGACGACCCTCGAAACGAAGTTGAGGTTGCACGCGGTGTAGAACTGGCTCAGCAGTACCCTGATATTGTAAAGATAATTGCTGTGGGAAACGAAGCCATGGTGCACTGGGCAGAGGAGTATTGGGTTGAACCAGCCATTATACTGAATTGGGTTAATCATCTGCAGGATCTGAAAGCGGCCGGTGAACTTCCCGAGACACTTTGGATTACCTCATCCGATGATTTCTCTTCTTGGGGCGGCGGTGGTGAAGAATATCACAAGCCGGAGCTGGATGAGCTTATCAGGGCAGTAGACTTTATTTCGATGCACACATATCCCATGCACAATACGCATTACAACCCCGACTTTTGGGGAGTTCCTGAGGATGAATATCACCTGAGCGATTTGGAGAAAATCCACTCTGCAATGGACAGATCGCTGGAATTTGCCGTAAATCAATTTAATGCGGTTGTAGAGTATATGCGAAGTATTGGAGAAGACAAGCCGGTTCACATCGGAGAAACGGGTTGGGCTACGGTTTCGAATGAGTATTATGGGCCGGATGGTGCCCGGGCGACCGACGAATACAAGTCGGGTATGTACTATCAGATGATTCGTGATTGGTCGGATGAAAACGGAGTGACCGTCTTTTATTTTGAGGCGTTTGATGAACCATGGAAAGATGCACAAAATCCGTTGGGTTCTGAAAATCATTTTGGCTTGATTAACCTTCAGGCACAGGCCAAATATCCGATCTGGGACTTGGTGGATGAGGGGATTTTTGAAGGTTTGACGCGCGATGGACAGCCAATCACCAAAACGTACAATGGAGACAAAGATGCACTGATGGAAGATGTACTTGTACCTCCTACAAATGCCGAAATTCAGGAGCGATTGCGAAGAGAAGCACAATAAACTAATTAAAACCATATGTCTGCCCAAACAACATCACCCCGGGGGAAGGTACCTTTTTCACAAAAGGCAGCATTCGGCTCCGGTCACCTCGTACTGAACCTACTGCCTGGTGCACTAGGTGTATTTATGTTTTTTTTGCTCACGGCCTTTGGTATGGATCCCTTTCTTGCGGGTTTGTTGGGAGGACTGCCAAGATTATTCGATGCCGTATCTGATCCCATAATGGGATTTATTTCAGATAATACAAATTCCCGGTGGGGACGCCGGCGACCATACATATTTGTTGGCGCTATATTATCGGGAATCTTTTTTATTCTGTTATGGCAGCTCGATGAGACCAATAGCGTAACCTACAATTTCTGGTATTTCCTGATCATGTCTTTGGTTTTCCTGGTGGGTAACACCATGTTTGCAACTCCATTGATTGGGCTTGGTTATGAAATGACGGAAGATTATAAAGAGCGCACAAAGCTCATGGCTTTTTCTCAGACCATAGGCCAGATTGCCTGGATGATTGTTCCTTGGTTTTGGGTACTTGTTGCTAACCCAAATCTGTTTGAAAGCCAGGCCGTAGGTGTGCGGCAGCTATCAATAATAGTAGGGGTAATCTGTTTGCTGCTTGGATTGCTGCCGGCAATTTTCTGTAAGGGGATAGACAGTTCCAAAATAGAGAACAGGAAAGAACTTTCGTTCGGAACCATATTTTCAAATCTGAAATCTCTCCTTGAGGGAATGGTACTTATTGCCAAGAATAAACCCTTTGCCAGGTTATGTGGCGCTACGTTTCTTGTATTCAACGGGTTTCAGATGGTAGCCTCTTTCAGCTACTTTATTATCGTTTTTTACATGTTCAATGGCGATTACGGGCTGGCGGGAAATTGGCCTGCATGGTTTTCTACCATAACTGCCGTAACTACTGCTTTTCTTGTTATTCCAATTGTATCCAAAATCGCTGATGTCTTTGGTAAAAAAAATGCATTCATTATTTCCACTGCCATTTCAATTGTCGGGTACATTCTAAAGTGGTGGGGATTCAGTCCCGAAAATCCATGGCTGATGTTTATGCCTATCCCATTCATGGCATTTGGCCTTGGTGGGTTGTTCACACTTATGCTGAGTATGACGGCAGACGTTTGCGACCTCGATGAACTCGAAAATGGGATGCCTAGAAAAGAAGGTACGTTTGGTGCCATATATTGGTGGATGGTGAAAGTTGGTCAAGCGATTGCACTTGTACTTGGCGGAGCTGTACTTAGTCTTGTGGGCTTTGATCAAAATGCGGCCACTCAATCAGTATCTACCCTCACGAACCTCCGTTTGGCAGATATTGTAATCCCGGCTCTTACCGCCGGTTTGGCTATTTGGGTAATGTGGGGTTACGATCTTACCGAAGAAAAAGCCGAAGAAATACAAAAAGAACTTTTCAAAAGAAGGGGACAACTATAAAGTTTCTCCTTAAACCGTATCTTAAGCTTCAGTAACAACTGAAGGAATCTGGATAAAATTAATTAATTAAAATGTCATTTAGGTCAGAAAAATTTTTACGCTACAAGGGCACGCAGGTGCCTGAACAATTACGCATGTTGAAAGACATGTCAGAATCCGAACTCGAAAAATTTTTACTTAAAATATTGAATGACGGGGTTCACGGATTTTGCTTCAGCCTTTACGAAGAGGGACAACAACCGGGCGATCTAATCACTGAGGAACAGATTAGAAGACGAATTAACATTCTGAAACCTCATACCGACTGGATACGGTCTTTTTCCTGTACAGAAGGCAATGAGATGATTCCAAGAATTGCGAAAGAAGCAGGAATGAAAACCCTTGTGGGTGCATGGCTTGGAAGAGAAGTTGATAAAAATAAAGAGGAGATCGACGGACTGGTTCAGCTCGCATCGGAAGGTTTGGTTGACATTGCCGCCGTAGGCAACGAAGTACTTTATCGCAATGACTTGAATGAGTCAGAACTGCTCGATTGCATCCGCGATGTACGATCGAGACTTGATGAAGAGATACCCGTTGGTTACGTGGATGCTTACTATGAGTTCGTGCAGAGGCCGGCAATTTCGGATGCATGCGATATCATTCTTTGTAATTGTTATCCTTACTGGGAAGGTACACCCATTGAATACTCATTCGACCACATGCGGCACATGTACCAGCTTGCGATCGATGCCGGGAAAGGAAAACCGGTTGCAATAACTGAGACGGGTTGGCCAAGCCAGGGTGAAGGCTTAGGCGGAGCTGACCCCTCGCGAATCAACGCCATGAAGTATTTTATACAAACGCATCTCTGGGCGCTTGCGAACGATATTCAAACGTTCTATTTCTCCTCATTCGATGAGGACTGGAAGGTAAGTACCGAAGGTGATGTGGGCGCTTTTTGGGGAGTTTGGGACAGTAAAGGAAAACTCAAATTTGCCTGAAGGGATGAATACATTTAGCAGTCTGGGAATTGAGGAGGGGCGTGGTATATGCTACTCCGGATTCAGGCATGGCCAGTATCCGGGAGGTGCAGCTCCTACATATGAAGAGGTGAAGGAAGATCTTTTAATTCTTCAATCAAAATGGAAATATCTGCGTCTTTATGATTGTGACCGGCATGCGTTAACGGTACTCGATGTTATACGCAAAGAGAAGATGGATTTTAAGGTAATGCTGGGCATTTTTATTGAGGCTGAACAGAACAACCCAAACTGCCCATGGGGCGGAGGAGTATTTCCGGACAAGCAGCTGGAAGCCAATCGTGAATTGAACGAGGGTAAAATCAGGAAACTGATAGAGCAGGCAAACAAGTATACCGACATTGTTTTCTCGCTTTCTGTTGGTAATGAAGCTTGCGTCGGATGGACTGATCACTATGTACCGCCCGAAAGGGTATTAATGTATGCAGCGCAAGTAAAAGCGGAAGCGAGCCAACCGGTTACTTTCTGTGAAAACTATGAACCGTGGCACCACAGTCTGGAAAGTCTGGCAAATGAGCTGGATTTTATATCGATACATACATATCCGGTTTGGGAGTACAAATCTATAAATGAAGCTCTCGACTACACCAGGGCCAATTATTATCCGGTGGCTGAAAAATATCCCAATAAACCAGTTGTTATTACAGAAGCAGGATGGACTACCAAGTCGAATGGTCGTGGCATAGATCCGGTGAACGTGAATGAAATTTTTCAAAAAATTTATTTTGAAAAACTGATGGCATGGGCCGATAGAGAAGGGATACTGACGTTTTTCTTTGAGGCTTTTGATGAACCATGGAAAGGTTCACCGGAAGCACTTGAGCCGGAAAAGCATTGGGGTCTTTATAAGGTTGATCGTACTCCAAAGCTCGTTATGCGCTCTTACCAAAGAGGGATGATGATGTAGTCAAAAAGATAAAATGAGTTCAGATTAAAAATTTAGCTAAGAAACACTACGAAATCTTCAGGGTTTCCTTACGAATGGGATAACCAATATTCCATAGATTTCTAATGCTGAACTCGGCTTATCATAATTAACAAAAGTCAACTTGCAACACTAAAGCAGGATTGTATGAGTCTCGAAATCATTTTTCTAATCACAGGTGCTATTCTCGTTTTACTGTCCATTTGGGCAGGGATAAAGATGAAATTGGGTTCAACCGGCATCTTTTTGCTCATCTCATTAGGCATCATTGGTATTGGATTGGTAAGCTATGGAGGATTTACCTACGGCCTGCTCAATCAAATGGGACACATGGAACAGGTGCAAACTGCTTCAAAGCTTGAAGTGGAATATCCCGTTCAGAGGGTTCAGGTAATCTCACCGATCGAGGGTGACCAGGTACCGTGCAGATTGTTGACTATGGGAGTTTATCCGGAGGGCCACGAAAAAGATATCTGGGTGCTGTTATTGCCTACAGATGACATGTACTATCCGCAATCAGATCATACCAATACTTCATACAAACGAAATGGTGAATGGCAGGTAATTACTCGCTTTGGCGGCTCTCAGGATGAGCTGTACGATCTGATAGTATTTGAAGCTGATGAAGCTGCCTCACTATTTTTCACAGCTACGATTGAAGAATGGCAGCAGAATCAGTTTTATCCTGGACTTACTGAAGAAGAAATTCCTGATACAGCCGTCGAAGTTGACCGCATCACAATAAGCCTTGCAGAAAATTGCAGAGGAGTATTCTGATAATTAAGATTTGATAGATTGGCACCCCTTATAAATAATTTTAATACATACAAGAATACATTTCTTGTGTTAAGCATCATTTATTTACTAAGGAAGAACTTTCTTGCACCTCAGAGGCAAATTATCGAGTTGAGGGGCTGTTTTACGTACATGTTGTTGTAGGTTAGAGATATAAACGCTGATAAAAAATTAATCCCACATTCGTATTGGGCAGAATCCCGATGGTCCTTGACAGTGTGGTGACTATTTGAGCGTTTATTTACTCCGGATATTCATTTATTGAGCTTAAGTTCTTTTAGGAGCTTTCTTCACAGTCTCAATTGATCTCTACATAAAACCATTATGTCAGCCAAAGTTACTCCGGAAAAAGACAGAGTACCATTTCTTCAAAAAGCAGCATTCGGATCGGGGCACCTGGTAAATAACCTGATGCCGGGAGCATTAGGCGTTTTTTCATTTTTTCTCCTTACAGCTTTTGGTATCGATCCGTTTCTGGCTGGGCTTCTGGGTGGTTTGCCAAGGCTGTTTGATGCCATTACCGATCCCATAATGGGGTACATCTCAGATAACACAAAATCGAGGTTTGGACGTCGTAAACCGTACATTTTTGTCGGTGCCATACTGAGCGGTGGATTATTTATAGTTCTCTGGCAGCTCGATCCGGATGCATCACAGGCATATAATTTCTGGTACTTTCTCCTCTTCTCTTTGATTTATCTGATCGGCAATACCATTTTTGCCACTCCGCTAATTGGCCTCGGTTACGAAATGACCTTCGACTACAAAGAGAGGACCAGGCTTATGGGCTTTTCTCAGGTTATTGGACAGATTGCGTGGATGATAGTCCCTTGGTTTTGGGCACTGATTGCCAATCCTGATCTGTTTGAAACGCAGGCCGAAGGTGTTCATAAGCTGGCAGTAATTGTAGGCGGTGCATGTATGGTACTCGGGGTATTGCCCGCACTCTTCTGTAAAGAGATAGACCAGGCGAACCTGACAGACAGGTCTGAGCTATCGCTCAAGTCAATTGCAGAGAACTTCAAGGATCTTATTTCGAAAATGGTTGAAGTGTTTAAAAATCAACCTTTCGTAAAGTTGTGTGTTGCCACGTTCCTCGTTTTTAACGGTTTTCAGATGGTGGCTTCATTCAGCTATTTCATCATCGTATTCTACATGTTTAATGGAGATTATGGAGCTGCAGGAACATGGCCGGCATGGTTCTCGACTGTGAGCGCATTTGCAACGGCATTTCTCATTATCCCCGTAATTACATGGATTTCAAATCGATGGGGCAAGCGCAACGCATTTATCATATCTACCATTTTATCAATAATAGGCTACATTCTGAAATGGTGGGGTTTCAATCCAGCCAATCCTTGGCTCATGTTCATGCCGATTCCGCTCATGGTGTTCGGAATCGGTGGGCTTTTCACGTTAATGATGAGTATGACTGCCGACGTTTGCGATCTTGATGAACTGGAAAATGGCATGCCCCGAAAAGAAGGAACGTTTGGTGCCATTTACTGGTGGATGGTGAAACTGGGGCAGGGAATTGCACTTGTACTTGGCGGACTTGTGCTAAGTCTTGTTGGCTTTGATCAGAACGCAACTGTTCAAACTACCCAGACCCTCATTAATCTGAGACTTGCCGATATTTTAGTTCCGGCTTCAACTGCTGCACTTGCCATATGGGTTATGTGGGGATATGATCTAACAGAAGAAAAAGCTGAAGAAATCAAAGAAGAGCTTATTCGCCGCAGGGGTGAATTATAACCTGTATTTATTCATCGGTTCTAACCGAAAGGTTTCTATTGAGTGAAAATCTTACGCAATGTTAGTTACTTCGTACAAGCTCTTCTTCCAGTTCTTCAAGAGACTTGTTCTTCGTTTCGGGTACCATCTTCAAAACGAAAATGAGCCCGGCGGCTGCGAACAAGCCATAGATTAAAAATGTAATGCTGTTGCCCAGGTTGGCAAGCTCCCAGGGAAACACCAGCTGGACAAGGAAGCTGACGGCCGAATTGATAAATCCTGCCAGGGAGATGGCAAGGCCTTTTACCCTAAGAGGAAATAGCTCTGAAAACATTACCCACATTACCGGCCCGATGGATATGGCAAAGGATGCCACAAAACCTAATATAGCAAATAGAATCAGGTTTGGATTAATGTCGATTGCAGCCGTGATGAGTGCAGATTCATGCTCGATGGCGGCTTCTTCACCAAGCGATTCAGTAAGGACCCTCCTGAACATGACGTCGTTTGGATAGGTTATACCCTGCATATTTGCGGTTAGCAACTCCTTATCCACCGGAATTTCAAGCTGCTGGATGCTTTCTTCATCCAACTGATAGGTCGCTGAATGAAATCCATAAGAGAGCAAAAGCATCGTAACCGCGATGCCGGCCATGCCAAAAATAAGCAGCGGTTTTCGTCCCAGCTTGTCGATGAAGAGAATGGCCAGTATGGTGAATACAAGATTAGTCAAACCCACCAGAATAGCTTGCATAAAGGATGCATCGGTGCCAATGCCCGACTGTTCAAAAATCATCGGTGCATAAAAGAAAACGGCGTTTATGCCAGTTATCTGCTGCAGTACGGCAAGTGTAACGCCAATGATGAGTACCAGCCTCAGCGATGGATGAAAAACTTCCTTGATTGATACTTTCTCTTTATTCTTATCCGCTTCAAGGCTTTGGAGTACATCCTGTATCTGGGATTCAGCCTTTTCTTCACCTGCGATAAATGTCATGGTTTTCCTGGCTTCGGCAAGCTGGCCAACCATGATTTGCCAACGGGGACTTTTTGGTACAAAATAGAGGCCGAGAAAGTAGGCGATAGCAGGGAGTGTTTCAATTCCCAGCATCCATCTCCACTGATGCTCATTTATTAGCAGACTTTGCACCCAAGAGGCATCCGACTGAGCCCATCTAAGAATGAGGTAGTTTGTAAAAAAGGCGACCGAAATACCTATTACAATATTAAGCTGGTTAAAGCTAACAAGCCGGCCTCGCATTTTAGGTGGAGAAATTTCCGCAATATACATTGGCGCAATAATGAGGGAAGCACCCACACCCAGGCCGCCGATCATCCTGAAGATAACAAGCAAGGCAAACGTAGGTGCCAATGCTGAACCAATGGCTGAAACCGCAAAGAGAATGGCCGCTGCTTTCAATATGGTTCTGCGACCGAAACGATCGCTCAATGGTCCGGAGACGAGCATGGCCAGAGTGGCAGTGAGGGTAAGTGAGCCAACCGCCCATCCAAGCTGAAGTTTAGACAGGCCGAACTCAGGCTCAATAAACCCGACAACTCCGGAAATTACGGAGGCATCGAAACCCATTAAAAAACCTCCCAGCGCAACAATCAATGCTACCCGGGTTACAAACATTTGTTTGCTGCTCATGTTAGCTCAATTGAAAGTGAGATAGGTAGTCCCCAAAAAATCGATGTCATAGAACTACGTCACGTTAACATATACGCAGGTTGAATAAAACCCCAAAAAAGCGATGTACAATCTACATGCAGGAAGCCGGTATTTGCAAAGCTGCAACATTCATGTTTCCCGCTATTATAGTACTGTAAAAGCCTCGCAGATGCAATCTAAAGTGGTACTTTTATGAACTTTGTGATTTGAAACTCGACGTTTTTCCACTTGCTCATCGCGAGATAGTTTCAGGAGTTCTACGTGGTATATTCAGCATTAATTCTGACATACTCGTATGAGAAGTCGGAACCCCAGCCTACAGCCTCTTCATCACCCTGATTCAGGTCAATCACAATGATGATGGTGGATGATTTCATCACTTTCTCGAGCTTTTTTCGGACGCCGTCAACCGGCTGTGCTTTTTCGAGAACCGGGTAGAGCTTGTTCATTTCGGTGCCCAGGAAGAGATCCAGATTGTCGGGGTTAAAATCGACCCCGGCACGGCCGGCTGCTGCAATAATACGGCCCCAATTGGGATCGGAACCGAATATAGCGGTTTTCACCAGGTTGGAATTGGAAACGGTTCGTACAATCTGTCGCGCATCGATTTCCGATTTAGCGCCTTTCACCCGGTACTCAATCAGTTTGGTTGAGCCCTCGCCATCCGATACAATCAGCTTGGCGAGGTGTGCGCATAGCTTTGTGAGATGCGAGAGGAAAAGATCGTAGTTGGCGTCTTTCTTTTTGATCTCCCTGTTTCCGGCTTTGCCGTTGCTCATTATGGCAACCATATCGTTGGTGGAGGTGTCGCCGTCAACCGTGATCATGTTAAAGGATTTATCCACTGCGTCTCTCAGGGCTTCATTCAGTAGTTTTGAGCTGATGGCCAGATCACACACGATAAATCCGAGCATGGTTCCCATGTTGGGATGAATCATCCCGGAACCCTTGGCAATGCCGCCCATATTGATCTCGATGCCGTCGATCGTAAACGAGGTAAACCCTTCCTTTGCAAATGTGTCTGTGGTGAGGATAGCGTTGGCTGCCAGCGATCCGGCTATCTCCCGGTTCGAGAGTTTCTTCACGCTTTCGCGGATTCCCGCCAGAACTTTCTCAGTTGGGAATGGCTCGCCTATAATGCCGGTAGAGGAGACGATCACCGATTCTTTTGGAATTTTCAGCTCTTTGGCGGTGGTGTCGGCCATGGCTTTAGCACCTTCCCACCCCTGCTTGCCGGTACAGGCGTTGGCATTGCCCGAGTTTATCACAAAGGCCTGCGCTGTACCGTCTTTAATATGCTTTCGGCTCAGCTTAATCGGTTCGGCGCATACCACGTTGCGGGTAAACACAGCCGCTGCAGAGGCTGGCACCTCCGAGTAGATCAGGGCCAGGTCGCGCCGTTTTGATTTGATTCCCATGTGGGCTCCCCAACATGTGAAGCCGCGGACGTGAGTGATGTTTTTAAGCATTTAAATTTCGTGAATTTGAATGATTCGATAGTATGTTAAGCTCAAATGTTCTAAATCCTAAATAATGATTGAATTTAGAACATTAGGATTTAGGACATTAGAACATTGCTTTTATTTGTTTTATAACGGGAAATTCATTTCAGAATTCATCACGGATTCAGCGGAATATGCTCCAGTCCGGTCGATTCAATTAATCCAAAAATAATGTTCATATTCTGAACGGCCTGGCCTGCGGCGCCTTTCATCAGGTTGTCGATGGTGGATACGGTGATGATTTTGTTGGTGCGCGCATCATAGGTTGCATGGATATCGCAGTAGTTCGATCCGCGAACGTGCTTTAAAAGCGGCGGACGATCCACGGTCCGGACAAAGTGTTCCTTTTCAAAGACTGAATAAAAGAGTTCTTCCACCATCTCTTTATTCATCTCTTTTTTCGGTGTGCTGTAGGTGGTGGTTAGAATGCCACGGTCAATCGGCAGCAGGTGAGGGGTAAACAGAACCTCCGTGCTGTAACCGGTGTACCTGTGAACCACCGATTCGATTTCAGGCGTGTGCCTGTGGTTGGTTAGCCCGTAGGCCGAGAAATTACCAAACAGGTCGGGGAAGTGAGTTCCGGGTTTAACTTTGGCACCTGCACCCGTTACGCCCGACTTCGCATCCACCACGATACCGGATGTGTTGATGAAGCCGTATTTGATGAGCGGCGTGAGGGGAATGATGGCCGAAGTGGGATAGCAGCCCGGATTGGCCACCAGGCGCGCATTCCGGATTTTGTGTCGGTAGAGCTCTGGAAGCCCGTAAACGGCATCGCCCAGATAATTATCCGCAATGTGTTTCTTGCCGTACCACTCCTCATAGATTCCTTTAGAGCCAAGACGAAAATCACCCGACAGGTCGATGGTGATGAACTTGTCGAGGCCGTGCTCTTTTACAAAATCCATCGAAACCCCATGCGGCAGGGCAAGGAACACCAGATCAACATCGTAATTTCCCGCATTCTTAACCGTCTCTAGCTTTATATCGGATATATCGAGCAGGTGGGGATGAATTTCGGTGATTTTTTTGCCGGCATACGATTCGCTGGTTACATATTCTATCGACACATCCGGGTGGTGAATCAGCAGCCGAAGCAGTTCCGAACCCGTATATCCCGAGGCGCCGACAATTCCGATTTTGTATTTAGGCATGAGTTAATTTTGAGTATCGAGTATCGAGTATCGAGTATTGAGTATTGAGTATTGGTTTGATTTAGTGAAAAGGCAAAAGTGAAAAGGTACGTTTGTAAACAATAAACAGAGTTAAGTGGTTTATTATTGATTTTGCCCGGTGCGCTGTGCCCTTAGCGCTTTGCCCTTAGCCCTTTTCACTTTTCCACTTCCTTAATCGACTCCACGAGTACATCAATCACCTTGTCGATCTCTTCTTTGCTGATAATGAGCGGAGGCACCAGGCGGATTACCACATCGGATGCACAGTTGGAAAGCACGCCGCGTTTCATCATTTCGGTAACCACTTCAACTCCCGTAAAGCTGAGCTCCACACCGATCATCAGTCCCATGCCGCGCACATCTTTGATTGCCGGCCAGTTGGTGGAGAGATCGCGCAGGCGGGTAGTCATGTACTCACCGCGTACCCGTGCCATTTCGCAGATATCCTCTTCCTCAATTACCTTCAGCGTTTCGAGTGCTGCTGCGCACGCCAGCGGATTGCCGCCGTAGGTGGTGCCGTGGTTCCCATAGCTGAATGCGTTTGCAAATTTCTCCCGGGCAATAACGGCTCCAATCGGAAAGCCTGACCCCAGCGCCTTCGCTGAGGCAACAATGTCGGGCTTGATATCATAATTCTGATAGGCAAACATTTTGCCCGTACGCGCAATCCCGCACTGTACCTCGTCGAGAATCAGCGGGATATCGTATTTATCGCACAGTTCACGCGCTTTTTTCAAATACTCTTTGCTTACCGGAACAATACCGCCCTCGCCCTGAATGGGCTCCAGTATAATGCCTATAGTCTGTTCGCCAACACGTTCTTCCAGAGCTTTGATATCGTTAAAGGGCACACGTTCAAAACCTGACGGCATCGGTGCAAAACCGTTCTGGTACTTGTCTTTACCCATGGCAATGGTGCCGAGAGTTCGTCCATGAAATGAGTTATCCA
>SL_3KL_010_SEDDRAFT_10001062_pt1 | contig 24465 bp, 17 predicted proteins | sample SodLakKL_010_SED_2_FD_10381 | JGI IMG/M metagenome (IMG submission 10381) | reverse complement strand
GCGGGTTTTGAATTCATCATCTCACCGAGGTCTGGTTGCTATCTGACCTCGGACCTTATGGTCCTCGTCGGATTTGAACCGAAGCCGAATTTCCCCCGATGAGGAGAAGTGTGGATTGGGCTCATCTCTCCCAATCCTTACCGGCTCAAGGGTGTTTTTATTCCCATCCATTTCCTGGATGAAAATGTGATTTCCCTTTTGGGTCAGTATTCGGAACTTTCGTCCGATTTCTATTACCGCCCAATCGGTCCACTTTGCATCCGGCGCGATGAAGTCGTAGAAATTTTCTTCTACTACCTCACGCTGAGTCACCTCCTTTGTCTCCCTTGAAGAGAAGAATTCTCCGACTATACTCCAAGGAACCACCGCTACGACGATGATTGCAAGAATAATAACCGCAGGAGTTTTGCTGTAGAGGATTGCTGTAGTTAATGCAATTGCAACAACGGCATTAATTAGCAGGAAAAATTGCCACTCCCAATCTACAACAGCGCTCTTGTTTGGCTGGAAGAATTCTAATTTCCAGTTAACGACATTCTCCACTTGAGTGGGATAGAAGATCCAAACAGTTATCCATGCAATACCAAGGAATAGGCATATAGCTGCTAGGATACCGAAGAACTTTCGCACTCTGGGGAACCTAATTGCAAGAAGTGTTGATAGTGCAAATGAAGATATCACAACTAAGACAATCCACCAGATTTCCCGAGGGAGTAGGGTAGCTACCTTAGTGACTGCTAGTATCAAAGATGTGGCACTCAAGAGGATCACCAAGGCAATCCCTAGAAGCGCAAATCCCGCCACAAGGGAAATAAGGAGAATTTTTTTCTTTTGAGAGGCTATTTCTCTACTTTTCTTCATTAAGCCCCATCCCTTAATTCCGTCAGCCATCATTACCATTATAACTGCGACAGTGATACTTATTATAAAAATAACATCTAAATTTTCCATTTCTACCTTTCGTTTGTTGGTTGAAGTTCAGTTTGAAAATTCTTTAAGAATTATATTATAAATATAATATATTGTCAAATTATAAAAAATCGCCCCGCACACTGTTGTACGGGGCGACGACCAAACTAATTTACATCAAGGAGGATCCTCTTTGGGTTTTGGTGAGACATCAATGGGGCCATTTCCCGCTAACTTGAAGGCTCTGGCAATGTCTAATACAGCATTGCCAAGATTTGAACCCCCTCCGACCATAACCGAGGTCTTTGACGACTTGGCAACATTTTGTGCCACCTCGCCTTGAAAGGCTGCAAGCGATCCGGGTTCCTTGAGAGCTTCTCCCATTTCCCGGTAGCCCTCGGTCTCCCTGAGGAGTCTCTGTTTTGTTCTTTCACCCAAGCCAATCCCTTCGGATTTTTTGATTTTTCTCTCAATCTCTTGAGTTACTTGTTTTGCAATTTGCTCGTTGACCGACTTGGTTATACCGAAGGTTTTGACATAGACGTCTTGAATCTCAATACCCCAGCGATCCTTGAGGATTTTTTTGCCATCCTTGTCTGCATATGGCTTCTCACCAATCATGAACTCAACTTCTTCAGTGAGTTTTTGATTGATATACTTCAATGAGTGCAGGATTAGCGTTGGGGTAAGGCGTGCGAATTCGATCTGCGCTCGAGATATCACTGCTTGCGCTATCTGCTTTTGGGCGTCGTCTGCATCTTTCACTGCCTGAATGAAGTAGAACGGTGATAAGATGCGAAAACGAATGACGAATGTAGGCTCTACGGTGAGTCGGCTGTCAAGAGGATCTCCTATATCCTTTATTGCCTCAATAATTTTCTCGAAGTGCGATTTATATTCATCATCGTCATCCATTGTCTGGATACTTACTCTCGCATTTTCCTTGGATGCGGTGGTGATACGAATGACTCGAAGTCTTTTCTCACCATCACTTTGAGCTTCTTCTTCCTGTGTTCTCTCGTCATCGTCTTCTATAAACTTGATGAGGTATTGATATCGCGTTCTGGGGAAGGTTTTCACCTTCATTACCGGCCAAATTTCTAAAACTATTCCTGACTGGACATTGTGCTTTGGTCTGCCGAGGAACATTCTGACAGCAATCTCATTCGCGTTAACAATCTTCCAGCTTGTTGCCAGATGAAATACGAACGCTGTCAAACTGGCCCAAAAAAGAGGTCTAATCGTTGCCTCTTCTCCCACTTCTATTTTCCATAAAAGGGAGAGTGCTATAATACCCATCCAGAAAAGAAGTAAGCCGATGAAAGATTGCTCAAGAAAGTCCTTTCGGCCAGATTGCTTCACGGCGTCTTTCTGAGCGTCTGGCTCTTCTTTTCGGGTCTCTTCCTTCAGTTGATCATCGTTCGGTGCCTGAGGGGTTTGTTTCGCAGGGTCAGATGTTTCCTTTTTGATCCCAGGTATCCATTGTATACACTTGGGAATATTCCACCCATCAATCTTTTGCTTCGCCCAAGCGTCTATTTTCGTACGGAAAATAAACGTTCCGGTGATAATAAGTAGCAGTGCTACCGAGTAGACAATTATCGTTGTCATAACGAACTCCTTTCGGTTTGTTGTTTAAATTAGTTTTTACCTCAACTTCCAGTGGGGAAGTTGGGTGTTTTCTCAAGGTTCAGGCTACTATATTTATACCTAAATTCTCAATCTTTGTCAATATAAAAAGCCATATCCTAATATATTAGGATATGGGGGTTGGGATTCTTAAATTTGTATTTTGAGGGTTTTAGACGAATTCAAATGTGAGATTTTTTCTATCAGGGTCGGTATCAGTAAGTTTTACTTTTGCTTCATCTCCTATTCTGTATTTCTTTTTATTTTTTTTACCTACAAGTGAATATTCCTTCTCATTAAATTCATAATAATCATCCGTCAATGTTCTTATGGGAACCATTCCGGAAGAGAGAGTTTCCTCTTCTTCTATATATATACCCCAGTCGGTTATACCCGAGATAACGGCATCAAATATCTCTCCTTTGTGCTGTGTCATATATTCAACTTGTTTTTGTCGTATAGATTCTCTTTCCGCTTCTGTTGCTCTTATTTCTTTCTCTGTTGACTCCGTGGCTATTTTATCAAGAGAAGCAATTTCTTCTTTTGAGGGGCTTTTCCCTTTCAGTTTCTTGTAAAGAAGTCGGTGTACTATCAGATCGGGATATCTTCTTATGGGGGATGTAAAGTGGGTGTAGTGTTTGAAAGCTAATCCAAAATGTCCCTGGCTTTTTGTGGAATATACCGCTTTGGACATTGAACGGATGATAGCTGTATTTACTAATTGTTCTTCCGGTTTTCCTTCTACTTTATGAAGTATGTCATTCAAGTCGGTAGGAGAAAGTTCATTGGGTTTTATATCCAAATTGTATCCGAAAGCTTTCATAAACATAAGTAAATTCTCAATTTTCTCAGGATCCGGATGTTCATGAATGCGGTATATTGATCTGCCGACTTCTTTTTTATTGAAAAGATATTGCGCTACTTTTCTATTGGCAAGAAGCATTAATTCTTCAATAAGCTTATGAACGTCCAGTCTTTCTTTCTTGTATATTCTTGTCGGTACGCCATTTTGATCAAGTTCAAAAGCTATTTCATCCGTGTCAAAGTCAATCGCCCCTTCTTCAAATCTTTCCTTCCTTAATTTCTTGGCTATATCATTTGCGATAGACATCTCCTCATAGAATTCTCCTTGTTTTGAATCCAATATATTTTGTGCATCAGTGTAGCTATACCTTTTTTTTGATTTTATAATTGTTCTTCCAAACCAACTCTCTTTAACCTTAGCATTCTCATCCAAAGTGAATATGGCGGAAAATGCCGCTTTATCCTCATCGGGATTTAAGCTACAAAGGTCATTGGAAAGAATCTCGGGAAGCATTGGGATAGTCCTGTCTACCAGATAAACTGAAGTTCCTCTTTTTCGAGCTTCTTTATCTAATATACCCCCTCTTTCAACATAAAAAGAGACATCTGCAATATGAATTCCTATTTCAATTCCTTTACTTGTCTTTTGGAGAGATACAGCGTCGTCAAAGTCCTTAGCGTCTGCCGGATCAATGGTGAATGTGGCAATATCTCTTAAGTCTTTTCTTTTCTTTACTTCATCTTCATTTAAAAGAGGATCTTTTTCTTTTATCTTCTCAGCTTCTTTTTCTATTTTTGAAGGAAACTCTATGTCAAAACCTCGCTCTATTACAATAGAGTTCATCTCGGTGTCATGCTCTCCACTTTTTCCTATTACCGACACTATCTTTGCCTCGGGGTTTCTTTTCGGGTCATCCCATTTTGCAAATTCAATTAAAACTTTATCTCTCGTATTTATTTTCTCAGGTGGGTTTTGTATGAAAAAATCTCTGTATGCTCTATTGTCATCAGGTAAGACAAATACCGCGCGGCCATTCTTATCAACTACTCCCACGAATCTGTTCTTGAATCTCTCTATCACTCTCACCACCTCTCCTTGTTGTCTTGCTCCTTTTTTCTTGGGATGAAGGGCGATTTCCACTTTGTCGTTGTTGAATGCGGTATTTAAGAATTGCTCGGGTATCTCTATATCTTCATTGTCGGCAAAGGGAACATATCCAGCACCTTTTGCCGTTATGCTTATCGGTCCCGTAACAGTCTTTCTGTCCGACTTATTTTTTCTTGATTCGTGTTTTTGTTTTTTATTTCTCATAATTTCCACTATATCAGGATATTGGTTTTTGTGAAATAATTTCTACTTATTAAATTCCATACCCTCAGTCCTTATACCCTAACCCTTATACCCCGGTGGCTAATATTGATTGACCTTTATATTCGGCTTTGGTACTATAGCGCTTATGTTGAAAATACGATTACAACGAGTTGGAAGAAAACATGACCCGGTATTTCGCCTGGTGGTTGTTGATTCCAAGAGGGGACCGCAAAGCGGAAATTTTTTGGAGATACTGGGTAATTATGATGCTCGTCATGAGGACAAGAATGTTTTTAAGGCGGAGAGAATAAAACATTGGATGGGGCACGGCGCTTTGCTTTCTGATACTGTTAATAATTTACTTATTGAAAATAAAGTAATAAAGGGCAAGAAGATTAATGTTCTTCCAAAGAAAAGCCCTGTAATAAAAGAAAAGGAAGAGGAAGAGAATAAAAGTGGAGGAGATGCCTCTTCAGCTAAAGAAGCTCCGGCTGATGATATTGCCAAAGCCAAAGAAGAGAGCAATCTGGGTGAATCACCTGATTCTTCCGAAGGGGGAGAGGTTGAAGGAGAAGAAAGTAAGAAATCCGACTCTGAGGCGTCTGAAGAAAAAGTAGAAGCAGAGGTAAAGACTTCTTCCGAAGAGAGTTCATCAGATAAGAGTGTTGAGGAAAATGCTACCGATGAGAAGAAATAGAATTGACGTTATCTTTCTTTAGTAATAAAATGAATGTGAGCAAAGAGTTGAAAGCGGATAGTCGCTTGCCGGTCGAATGCTCATACTGAATTAAAAATTAGAAATACCGCATTATGGAAAGAGATCAAGAATTTCTAGAGTACCTTATAAAGGCTCTTGTTGATAATCCTGAGGATGTAAAAGTTAACAGAAAGGTGGATGAGATGGGGGTTTTGATGACATTGGATATTCATCCTGAAGATATGGGTAAGATAATCGGGCGATCCGGAAATACCGCAAAAGCCATAAGAACTCTTTTGCGAGTTGTTGGAATGAAGAATAATGCCAGAGTCAATTTGAAGATCAATGAACCTGAAAGGCCATCTTCCGGAAATTCATCCGGAGATTCAAATGACACCAAGGATGTAGATCAAGCAGTGGACGATCTTAAACTTTAAGAAAAATCCAAAGTATAAAACAAAATACGCCTTAAAGGCGTATTTTGTTTTATGTCTGAATGATATATAATCGCATTATGATAAATTTTCATATAATAACTTTGTTTCCGGAAACGTTTGATTCTTATCTAAAAGAATCAATAATTTCAAGAGCTATTGAATCCGGTAAAATAAAAGTGAATTTTTATAACATAAGGGATTTCACAAAAGAAAAACATAGAAGGGTGGATGGAAAACCCTATTCCGGAGGACCCGGTATGGTAATAATGGCAGAGCCGGTGGTAAAAGCCGTGGAGAAAGCAAGGGGTAAGAAAAAGAATGTATTAATAATATTACTTTCTCCTTCAGGAAAGAAATTCAATGGTAAGTATGCAGAAAAATTATCAAAGAAATACAAGCATATAATAATTATCTCCGGAAGATATGAGGGCATTGATGCCAGAGTCAAGAAGATATTTAAAGCAGAAGAGCTGTCTGTGGGAGATTTTGTTTTAACAGGAGGAGAAATTCCGGCAATGGCCATAATAGATTCCGTTTCCAGATTCATTCCCGGGGTTTTGGGAAATATTGACTCTTTGGAGGATTCAAGAATATCAAGTCCTGAAGTTTATACCAGACCAGAGAGCTTGAAGTATAAAGGAAAGAAATACAAGGTTCCGGAAGTTCTTCTATCCGGCGACCATAAAAAAATAAATGAATGGAAAAGTAAAAAAAGAGAGGTTTAATGTTGCTGAAACATTAACTTTATAACCTGTGGATAATTAGGGGATAATTTTCTTGACAATGGAATAAATAAGAGTATACTTTGTCGCTACGAGCATACGATTGAGTCACGGAATTAGAGTTTTAAAAGCAAGTGTGGCTTATTTTCTCTGGAAAATATAAAATAGAAAATAGGGATTACGTCAGCAGAGATGCGGGACGTTTTCTATTTTTGTTTTTTATTCCACGCTTTAATTCAACGGGATGTATTTTATGAAAAATATTGTTAAAAAAGACAGGGAAAGTGTGGGGGATCTTCCAAAGAAGTATTTTAAATCGTATCAAAAACCTCTTATTCCCATTCCGGATTTAATACAAGATCAGAGGGAATCTTTTAATAGACTTATAGAAAACGGAATAAAAGAAGTTCTTAAAGAATTTTCTCCAGTGAAGGACTTCTCGGAGAAGAAATTTGAATTGTTCTTCAAGGGTTTTGAAATAGGAAAGCCGATTTGTGATGAAAGAGAAGCTAAAGAGAATAAAGTGTCTTATGAAGCGCCTCTAAAAGTCAAGATAAAGCTTCACAATAAAATAGAAGGTACGGAAAAGGAGCAGGAAATATTTATGGCTGATGTTCCGATAATGACAAGACAGGGAACATTTGTTGTAAGTGGTATTGAAAGAGTAATCGTGCCTCAGCTTGCCAGATCTTTCGGTGTTTTCTTTACATCAAATATAATGAAAGGCAAGAAAGGTTTTGGATCCAAAGTTATTCCTCTAAGGGGTGTTTGGGTGGAGATTGATACTGAATTTGACGGAGTTGTTTATGTCCGGATTGACAGAAAAAGAAAATTTCCCGTAACCTCTCTCTTCCGAGTTCTCGGAGCGGGAAGTGATAAAGAAATTCTGGACTTATTCAAAGGGGATGAAGATGCTCTGGAATATATAAACAATACTTTAAAGAAAGATATTGCAAAAACTAAAGAAGAATCTTATGTTGAGATATATAAACGTCTAAGGGACGGAGATTTGGCTACACCTGAAAATGCAAAAAGCTTTATTGACTCCGTATTTTCTTCTGAGAAATATGATCTTTCAAGGGTAGGGCGATTTAGATTCAATCAAAGATTTAACAAATCAACCGACAAGAGGAATTTGGAGGAGAAAACATTCTCACTGGAAGATCTTGCAATAACATTTTCTTATATCTCAAAACTGAATAATGATCCCAAAGCCAAAGAAGATGATATAGACCATCTTGGCTCAAGACGTGTTCGTTATTTTGATGAGACATTTCAGCAAAAGCTTAGAGTGGGTATGGCTCAGATAAAAAGGAATATTCAAAACAGAATGTCCACCGTGGATACTTCAATGACATTACCTGTGAATTTCATAAGTCCGAAGCCACTTCAGGCCAGGATTAAGGAGTTTTTCACAACAAGTCAATTGTCTCAATTTATGCAACAAGACAATGCTCTAACTGAGATAGAACATTTAAGAACTCTTTCTGCATTGGGTCCCGGAGGATTGAATCGTTCAAGAGCGGGTTTTGAAGTTCGTGACGTTCATCCCTCGCACTATGGACGGCTTTGCCCGATACATACCCCCGAAGGTCCCAATATTGGACTTATATTGCGATTGACTTTGAATGCCAGGGTTAATGAATTCGGAATGATAGAAGCTCCTTATTCTAAAGTAAATAAAGGTGTTGTAACGGGTGAGGTGATTTATTTAAGCGCTTTGGAAGAAGAAAAGTATAGAATTACTCACGCGGCAGTAGAAAGAGATGAGAAGGGGAAAATAATACCTGATGAAGTTGAAGCCAGAGTCGGAGGGTCTCATGCTGTTTTACCGAAAGAAGAAATTGACTTCATAGACGTTTCTACAACACAAGCTTTTTCTTTGGCAACGTGCCTTATTCCTTTCTTGAATCACGATGATGCCAACAGAGCTTTGATGGGTTCAAATATGCAAAAACAGGCCGTTCCTTGTCTTGTTCCGGAAGCTCCTTTGGTTGCAACCGGTGTGGAAGATAAGGCGGTGAAAGATATGGGAAGAATGATATGTGCCGAAGAGAGCGGGGAGATTAAATATGTAGATGCCAGAAAGATAGTCATTAAGAATAATAAAGGAAAAGAAAAAGAGCATAGACTTATTCATTTCTCAAAAACAAATAGCAGTACATGTTTTCATCAAAGGCCAAGTGTTAAAGTGGGAGATAAGGTAAAAAAAGGTGATGTTCTGGCTGACATATCAACAAGCGATAAAGGGCAAATCGCTCTGGGGCAGAATGCTTTGGTTGCTTTTATGTCTTGGTCAGGTGCCAATTATGAGGATGCCATAATAATTTCAGAGAGATTGATAAAAAAAAGCAAATTCTCAAGTATTCATATTGATGAATTTGTCGTATATGTAAGAGATACCAAACTTGGTCCAGAAGTTACCACTTGTGATATTCCGAATGTTGGGGAATCAAGATTGAGGAATTTGGGAGAGGATGGAATCATCAGAGTCGGAGCTGAAGTTGAAACCGGAGATATTTTGGTAGGAAAGATTACTCCAAAAGGAGAAACTCAGCTTTCTCCGGAAGAAAGATTGCTTCGCTCTCTTTTCGGAGAGAAGGCAAGAGATGTTAAAGACACTTCCAAGAGAATGGAGGGAGGAAAAAGAGGAAGGGTTATAAATGTAAAAGTTTTCTCAAGAGAGAATGGAGACAAATTGGAATCCGGAATAATCAAAAGAATACACGTTGAAGTTGCTCAGATAAGGAATGTTATTGTGGGAGACAAGTTGGCCGGAAGGCATGGAAATAAGGGTGTCATATCAAGAGTTTTGCCGGAAGAAGATATGCCTTATATGCCTGATGGGACTCCCATTGATGTTGTTTTAACCCCGCTTGGAGTACCCAGCCGAATGAATCTGGGACAGATAATGGAACTTCACTTGGGGCTTGCGGCTAATTCCTTGGATTACCAGGCAATAGTTCCTCCTTTCGCCGGAGCCGAAGAGTCTGAAATAAAAGAAGAATTGGGAAAGGCCGGATTTAATAATAATGGAAAAGTTAAACTTCTTGACGGAAGAACGGGTGATGCTTTTAATCAAGATGTAGCCGTCGGTTATATGTATATCTTAAAGCTTCATCATATGGTTGAAGATAAACTCCATATGAGATCTATCGGACCTTATTCCCTCATAACCCAGCAACCACTTGGAGGCAAAGCTCAAAATGGAGGACAAAGACTTGGAGAAATGGAAGTCTGGGCTCTTTTGGGGCATGGTGTTGCTTATAACTTGCGAGAAATGCTTACCATAAAGTCAGATGACATCGTGGGCCGTTCAGCGGCTTTTGATGCCATCGTAAAAGGAGACAGGATAGAACAATTAAATGTTCCCGCCTCTTTTAATGTCTTGCTTTATACCTTAAGAGGGTTGGCTTTGGATGTTGAGCTTCTTAACAGTAAGGAAGGGGATTCCCGTTAATTTAATTTATTATGAACAACAAAATGCATAAAAAACCAAATTTCAGTAATTTTGATTCCGTCAAAATATCTTTAGCTTCGCCGGATTCAATTGAAGCGTGGTCTTACGGAGAAGTAACTAAGCCGGAGACGATAAATTATAGAACTCAAAGAAGTGAGAAAAACGGATTGTTTGATGAGAAGACATTTGGGCCTGAGAAAGATTATGAATGTTATTGCGGAAAATACAGAGGTATAAGGTATAAAGGCATTGTTTGTGAAAAATGTGGAGTTGAGATAACCAGAGCTATTGTAAGAAGAGAGAGAATGGGTCATATAGAACTGGCTACTCCCGTTTCTCATATATGGTTTTTAAGAGGAGTGCCAAGCAGAATAAGTCTTATTTTAGGTATTCCGGTATCGGATACGGAAAAAGTGGTATATTTTTCAGGATATATTATTACTAAAGTTGACGAGAAAGAAAGAGAGAGACTCCTTAAAGATCTTGATTCCGAGTATAAAAGTAAAATGAAAGGAATCACTGACGAGAAAGAAAGAGATGCTTTGAAAGCAAGGATGCAATCCGCTAAAAAAGAAATAGAGACGGTAAAAGAAGGTAAGGTTTTTGACGAGGTTCTTTACCACAATTTTTCTATTCGTTACGGTGCGCTTTTTGAGGCAAGTATCGGAGCTGAAGCCATATATGATATTCTTAAAAAAATAAACCTTGAGAAGCTTGAGAAAGAATTGAGTGAACAATATGAAAGTTCAAGCTCAGTAGAGAAGATAAAGATAAATAAAAGACTCTCATTGATAAAATCAATGAGAAAAGCCGGTATTCGTCCGGAGTGGATGTTTCTGACAAAGATTCCTATTATACCGCCGGCCTTAAGACCGATGGTTCCGTTGGATGGCGGACGATATGCAACTTCTGATGTTAATGATCTATACAGGAGGGTTATAAACAGGAATAATCGCTTGAGGAAATTAAAGGATATTAGTGCTCCCGAGGTTATACTTAGAAATGAAAAAAGAATATTGCAAGAGGCGGTTGATGCTTTGGTGGATAATACAATGAGGCATGGAAGCTCTCCTACTGCCGGAATGGCCCAAAGAAGACCTTTGAAATCTCTTGCCGACGGTCTTAAGGGTAAAAGGGGTATTTTAAGAGGAAATCTTCTTGGAAAGCGAGTTGATTATTCGGGAAGGTCTGTTATTGTCACTGGTCCTGAATTAGCACTTCATCAATGCGGACTTCCCAAGAATATGGCATTGGAGCTTTTCAAGCCGTTTGTCATCTCAAAGTTGCTTAGTCGTGAATTAGCTTACAATATAAGAGGAGCTAGCCGTCTTATAGAAGATAAAGTTCCTGAAGTTTGGGGTATTTTGGAAGAAGTTATTGAAGATAAGTATGTGCTTTTAAATAGGGCTCCGACATTGCACCGACTGGGTATTCAGGCCTTTAAGCCGATATTGATAGAAGGAAAGGCCGTACAGGTCCATCCTTTGGTTTGTGCCGCTTTCAATGCCGATTTTGACGGCGATATGATGGCTGTCCATGTTCCCCTTGGAGAAGAGGCACAAATGGAGGCCAAGGAGATAATGGCCTCTGATAAGAATGTCTTAAAGCCGGGAAGCGGAGATCCTATAATCAGTGCAAAAATGCTTGATATTGTTTTGGGTTGCTACTGGATGACAAAGGTTATTGAAGGCGATAAGGGAGAAGGTTGTGTATTTCCAAGACCCAATGAAGCCATTACTGCGTATGATTTTGGAAAACTCGGATTCAGGGCAAAAATAAAAGTTCTTGCTCCCAATAAAGAAAAATATAAGATATATAATGAAGAAGTATTTGAAACTTCGGTGGGGAGACTTTTATTCAACAGTGTTTTACCTAACGATTTTGACTATATTAATGAAGAAGTTGACAGAAAAAGAATGTCAGGCATTGTTGATGAATTGATAGAGAAATATGGTATAGAGAATATTGCTCCCATAATAGACAAAATAAAGAATTTCGGATTCAAATACGCAACAAGTTCGGGAATTACTTGGGGTATAGACGAAGTGAAAATCCCGGAAGGAAAGAGAGAAATTATAGAAGAAGCTAAAAACAGATCTGATTTGGTAATGGATCAATACAATGAAGGACTTTTGTCAGAGGAAGAGAGGGTTAGGAAGAATGTTGAAATATGGCATAAGGCCAAAGATGATATAGAAGCTCTTATTCCCGATACATTTACTGATAAAGATTCCGCTTATGATATGTGGAAATCCGGAGCCAGGGGATCTTTAAGTCAAATAACTCAAATGGCCGGAATGAAGGGATTGATACAAAAAAGCGATGGCGAGATTATGGAGTTACCTATTACTTCCTGCAGTAAAGAAGGATTAAGTCCGATAGAATACTTCATCACAACTCACGGTTCCAGAAAAGGACTTACTGATACGGCTTTGAAAACCGCTCAAGCCGGATACTTAACCAGGAGACTTTTTGATGTTGTCCAAGATATCATAATTCGCGAAGAAGATTGTGGTACTCGTGAAGGGTTGATAATTAAAAGAGATACAGCTTCGGGTATAGATACGGCTTTGACTAAGAGAATAAAAGGTCGCTTCCTTGCTCAAGATGTATTAGATGATAAGGGAGATGTGATGTTTAAAAAAGGATACTTATTAAATAAAGAAGATGCATTGAAAATAGACGATGGTCATCATATAGAAGAAGTGACTATCAGATCTCCTTTGGGATGTAAGACTGCAGGGGGAATATGTAGAAAATGTTACGGTATTGATCTTGGAAACAATAAATTGATAGATCTTGGTGAATCCGTTGGAACCGTTGCGGCTCAAGCTATTGGAGAGCCGGGAACTCAGCTTACTATGAGAACATTCCACGTTGGTGGAGCCGCATCCGTTGGAGGAGATATTACACAGGGTCTGCCGAGAGTGGAAGAGGTTTTTGAGAAAAGAAAGCCGAAAAATCCGGCTTCTATAAGCAAGGTTGGAGGAGTGGTTACAAAAATAACTCACTCCGATAGGGAAAAGGTAATCACCGTACTTGCCAATCCTGAGGATGCCAAGAAATCTCCCAAGGGCAAAAGCGAAATTGAACATTCCTTTAGTCCTCTTAGAATGATATTAGTTAAGGAGGGCCAGGAAGTCTCAAGGGGAGAAATTTTAACCGACGGGTCGGCGGATATAGATGAACTTTTCAAGTATGCCGGAAAAGAAAAAACACAAAACTATATCATTGAGGAGATAAGCCGTCTTTATGAGCTACAAGGAGAAGCGGTATCTAAAAAGCATATAGAAGTGGTTGTAAGACAAATGTTCTCAAGAAGAAAGATAAAATCAGTCGGAGACAGCTTCTTTTCAAGGGGTGAGATTGTTGAAGGGTTTGATCTTAGGGCTGAGAATGAAAGAATAAAGAAATCAAAAGGAGAAGAAGCAAAAGCGGAAAAAGTGGTTCTCGGTATTACCGAAACATCATTGACCAGAAAAAGTTTCTTGTCTGCTGCTTCATTCCAGAATACTACAAGAGTTCTTATAGAAAGTTCTGTTTCGGGAAAGAAAGATAATTTATTCGGATTAAAAGAAAATGTGATATTAGGAAGACTTGTTCCGGCTGGTACGGGATTTTCAGGAAGTCCGAAAGCCGATATGATAGAGAATCTCCAGAAAGAATTGAACAAAAAACAACCCCCAACAGAAGATGGAGAGTAAGTATTGAAAGAACTTTTCTGAGTGAGGTGTCTTTAGTCTTAAATTTAATTCAATAAATCATTATGGATTCACCTGCCAGGCGAGTAAAAGAGTCGTTGAATATTGCCGAAGTTATCGGTGACTATATTGAGCTTAAGCCGTCGGGATCATATTTTAAGGCATCTTGCCCCTTTCATCAGGAAAAGACTCCTTCATTTATGGTTTCTCCGTCCCGTGGAAGCTATTATTGTTTTGGTTGTGGAGCTTCCGGGGATGTTTTCTCATTTGTTCAGAATTTTGAAGGATTGGACTTCAGAGCTTCTTTGGAACTCTTGGCCAAAAGAGCCGGAGTTGAAATAGGAAAGTATGATAAACGTCTTGATGAAGAGAAAGATAAACTTTATAAAGTTCTGGAGAGAGCCACTGTTTTTTTTGAGGATAATTTGAAGAAGAATAAAGAAGCAAGAAATTATCTAAAAGAAAGAGGATTGAATGAAAATACCATAAAGAAGTGGAGAATAGGGTATGTTACGAATGAGTGGAGAAATCTTTATGATCTATTAAAAGAAGAGAATTTTGCTGAATCTGATATGGAAAAAGCGGGACTTATAAAAAAGAAAGAAAAAAAATCTTATGATACTTTCAGGGGCAGGATAATATTCCCCATTTTTGACACTTCTGGCAAGGTTATAGCATTTTCCGGAAGACTGTTAGGAGAGAATGAATATGCTCCAAAATATTTAAATAGTCCGGATACGCCAATCTTTAACAAATCAGAGACGTTTTATGGATTGAATGAAGCTTCTTCTTTCATAAAGAAAACAGGTTATTCCATTTTGGTTGAGGGGCAGTTTGACCTTATATTATCCCATCAGGCCGGAGTTGGAAATACTTTGGCAACTTCAGGAACCGCTGTTACCCCCAAGCATATAGATAAACTTAAAAGATTTTCAAAAAAGACGATATTGGCTTTTGATTCAGACAAAGCGGGATTGTCTGCTGTTTTAAAAACTGCAGGAAATGCTCTGGAGAGAGGGTTTGAAGTCAAGGTTGTTGAGCTTCCCGAAGAATCTGATCCTGCTGATGTGATCTCTGATTCATCCGAGAAATGGAAAAAATGTTTGGTGAATTCAAAATCCGTTATAGAATTCGCAACAGAAAAAGCTCTTAAATCATCTGATGTTAAAGAAAGGATAAGAGAAGTTAAGAGTATGGTATTTCCTTTAATATCAAAAGTTGAAGGAGAAATGGAAAGATCGTATTTTATAAAAGAAATAGCCGAAGTGCTCAAAATACCCGAAGAGAGCGTTAAGATGGATATAGAAAAAGGGGAATTTGTGAATAAAAGAGACGATGTCGGTAAATCGGACATAGAGGAGGGTAAAATCCTCTTAAAATCGGGCATGGAGGAGACTTTTAAGGAATTGGCCTCTATGATAGTCTGGCAGGAAAAAGTGGATAAGTCGCCTATTGACATAGAAGATATAAAGTGCCAAATTAAGAAGGTTGATAAAAAATTAATGGAGATTATTGACGAATATCGACCTTCTGTTAAGGAAGAGGATGTTTTTGTTGTAGAAAAAATACATTCAACATCTTCCCCTTTATTTCTATTAAAATATATAGACGAACTTGTTTTAATAAAGAAAATAAGAGATTTAGAAGAGAATATAAAAAATATATCCGGTGATGACCTTGAGAAATTTCAAAAAACTCAAGAAGATATTCATAGTCTTAAATTGAAATATCAAAAAAACGAAGGTCCTTATTATATAAAACAAAATGAGTAAAAAAAGTAATCCAAAAAATAAAAAGAGTGTAAAAAAAATTCCTTCAAAAAAGAGGGTAGTTAAGCGTGCCGTAAGAAAAAGGAAAGCTCCCGCCAAGAAAGCCGTGAGATCTTTGAAGAAGAAAACTGCCACAAAGAAAAAAACCACAGTAAAAAAGAAAGTTGCCAAAAAGGCAAAAAGGGGAACATCTGTCAGAAAAATCAAAACCAAAACGTCAAAAAAGAAATCTACTACAAAAACTTCCGTGAAGGAGACAAAAGAAGATATTGAAAAGAAAGTCAAAGCCATTTTGGATAGAGGAAAGGGCAGAGGATATGTAACATTTGATGAAATACTCAAAGAGTTCCCAAATATAGAAGAGAATATTGTTCTCTTGGAGGAAATTTACAATAAATTTGATACGGCGGGAGTTGATGTTTTGGAAGGGGGAAATCTCTTAGGTTCGGAAGAAGGTCATGAGGAGATACTGAAAAAGCATGCATATAGCGGGGATGATTCTTCTTATGACTCAATACAGATATACTTGAGAGAAATTGGACAGTATCCCCTCATAACCGGAGATCAAGAGAAAGAGTTGGCAAGGAGAATTCAAAGAGGGGATGATGAAGCGAGAAATATTCTTGCCCGCTCCAACCTTCGTCTTGTGGTTTCAATTGCCAAGAAATATGTCGGAAGAAGTCCCGACTTAACTTTACTTGACTTAATACAAGAGGGAAATCTGGGGCTTTTCAAAGCCGTTGATAAATTTGATTGGACAAGGGGATATAAATTCTCAACTTACGCCACTTGGTGGATAAGGCAGGCGATTACCAGATCTTTGGCTGATCAGTCCAGAACCATTAGGGTTCCTGTTCATATGGTTGAGACAATTGCCAAGTATAAACAAGTTGTCAGACGCCTTTCTCAAGATCTTGGAAGAGATCCACTCCCAGAAGAGATAGCAACCGAGATGGACTTGGAAGTTGATAAGATTCACCACATAGAGAAGATAGATCAAAGTACAATATCACTTGAAAGCCCTGTTGGGGATGATGATGACGGAAAGTCCACTCTGGGGAGCTTTATTGCCGATGACAAGATGTTATCTCCCGATCAGGATACTTCAAGAAGAATAGTCTCGGATCAAGTCAAGGAGATACTGGGGGATCTTCCTCCAAAGGAAAAAAGGATATTGGAGATGAGGCATGGTCTGACTGACGGTATTACTCATACATTGGAAGAAGTTGGAAGAGAATTCGGAGTTACTCGTGAGAGAATCAGGCAGATAGAGGCCAAAGCTCATGAGAAAATAAGACAACACGAGAAGATTGAGAGACTTAAGAGTTACTACTAACAACGTAGAGACTCGCCTGTACTGAATGGTACCCCGCCAGAGTGAAGTCAGTCGGGCTACCGTTCGGGCGGGGAGAGAAATGGAAAACGAATCCGCCAGCTGGTGGAAAGTTTTCCATTTCCGCCTGTTGACCTCCTGCAGAGACCAGGTCTCTGCAGAAAGCGTTGAAGTTTTCCATTTTTGCCTGTCCTTCCGTAGCTTTACCGTGTACTTCCGAAGCTTTAAGCGAAGAATTAGGGTAGGAGGCAGGTGACCTCCTGCAGAGACCAGGTCTCTGCAGGACTCTGCGAGAGGAGGGATGTCTATAATTAGTAGTAAAAAACAAAAGCTAAATTAACAACTTAACATTTAAAAGTTAATCCATATGTTAAAATACCTTAATGTCTGAAGAAAAAGAGTTTAAAAAGCGATATAAAGACCTCAATACTGCCCAGAAGGAAGCGGTAGACGCCATAGAAGGCCCTGTAATGGTCATTGCTGGCCCTGGAACGGGGAAAACCACCGTTTTAACCTTAAGGATAGCTAATATATTGAAAAATACTGACACCCCTCCATCGGGGATTTTGGCTATTACATATACAGAATCAGGAGTGAGATCTATGCGAATGAAGTTGCGGGAGATAATAGGAACTCTGGCTGATGAAGTGCATATTCATACATTTCATGGATTTGCCTCATGGGTTATAAATGAATACGGTGAATATTTTATTCATTTGGACAAAGCGGAGCAGATGAGTGATATAGACAGGGAAAATCTAATAAGAGAGATATTGCAAGATGAAAAATTTAGAAGTTTAAGACCGTCGGCAAGGCCGGATCATTATATTCAAAAAATAATCAAAACTATAGATGAAGCAAAGAAGGAAGCCAAGGGTCCAAAAGAAGTTAGAGATCTTGCAAAAGAAGAGATGGAGAGAATAAAGAATGATGAAGGAAATATTTCAACAAGGGGTAAAAGCAAAGGAAAATTAAAAGCCGATGCTGAGATAAAAATAGAGAAATGCGAAAGGACTATCGTTTTTTCGGATGTTTATGGTGAATATGAAAAGAGAAAAAAAGAAAAAGAATTTATTGACTTTTACGATCTTTTGGTGGAATTACTTTCAGCAATGGAGATTAATGAATTACTTCTCAGAAGTTTGCAGGAGAGATTTTTATACATCCTAGTGGATGAGCATCAGGATACAAATGATATTCAAAATCTAATCTTGGAGAAAATATCAGATTTTTTTGATGAGCCGAATATATTTATTGTTGGTGATGAAAAGCAGGCAATATACAGATTCCAGGGGGCATCGGTTGAGAATTTTCTTAAGTTTCAAAATAGGTGGGAAAATATGAAAATAATAAAACTTAAAGACAATTACAGGTCTCATCAAGGTATTTTGGATACAGTGTTTCCAATGATAGAGAATAATTATAAAGAAGGTGAGTATAAGGATTTGAGGGTAAAGTTGAAATCAAAATGTAAACTTTCTCCTGAATTAATAAAAGTGATTGAAGCTGAAAGCGTAAAAGATACCGAAAAATATATACTTAAGAGAATAAAAAATATCTTGAAAAACGAGCCGAATGCCGAGATAGCAATTATAACAAGAAAGAATAGGGAGCTTGAGAACGTAATAGAGCTTCTGGAAAATAGCCGAGTGCCGGTTTCCTCAAAAAGAAGGGTTAATATTTTTAAACATCCGGCAGGAAAATTGTTTTTTGATTTAATTGAATTTTTAAATGATAATACCAAATACGATTTTCTTGCTAGAGGTATTTTCTCGGGATTGTGGAGTCTTTCATTTGAGGATTCGGTGGATCTGGTAAGGACTCTAAGGACCGGAAAAGATGTGGATTTATATAAATATATTCCGGCAATAAAAGAACTAAAAGAAGATATTACTACAGACGGAGCTTTGAAATACTTAATAGAAGTCGGGGAGGTATCGGGGTATGTAAATATTATCTCAAAAGATCCCGCGAACATTGAAGTTTGGCGAGGAATAATATCTCTTTCAGAATATTTGATAAGGAATAAGGATATAAAAGATCCGAGAGAGCTCATTTCAGAACTTCTTTTATACAAAAAATCTTCCGAGGAAAGAAGTGTTGAAATACCAATCGGCATTCCAGATGCCCCCGTTAAAGCTATGACAGCCCATGGAAGTAAAGGTCTTGAATTTGACTATGTATTCATACCTTATGCAACAGAAAATTACTGGATAGGGAAGGAGCGAGGAAGCTCTTTTGTTTTAGAGAGTAGCGATGAAGATCATCGTATTAAAGATATCCGTCGTCTTTTCTATGTAGCGACTACAAGAGCAAAGCATCATGTGGAGATATTATATTCCAAATCAGATGAAAGAGATAGAAGTTTAACACCTCTTCGCTTTATTGATGAATTGGAAGAATCTTGCTTATCAAGAAAAAATATTTCTTATTCAAGTGATAAAGATATTCCCCGAGCAATTGGAAAAAAGAAAGGAAGATTTGAAAAAATAGGGGAGGTAGCCAAAAGAAGTATTGTAGAGAATGGATTGTCTGTTACCGCTTTAAATCATTTTATGGAGTGTCCGAATAAATTCTTATACGAAAGTGTGTTGAAATTTCCCCAAGCTCCAAATGTAAGCACTGAAAAAGGAAATGCTATGCACAGCGCCTTCTCCAAAGTTTGGGCAACGGAGGATAGGAGTGAGGAGAATATACTTAAAGTGATAAATGGCTCTATTAATGGGTATTTTGAAAGTTCTCTCCTTCCTCTTTTTGAAAAAGAAGGAATAAAGAAAGAATTGCTTGAGAATGCTCCAATAGTCGCTAAAGAATTATCAGAACATTTTCTTGAAAAAGGGGATATTCTCACAGAATCTTGGGTTCAAACTACACTTCAGTATGAATATTCAAGCAAGAAGATTGATATTCCCATCCACGGAAAACTTGATGCTATTATCTTGGATAATAAGTCTGTTGGGGTTTTTGATTATAAGACCAGAAAGAAAATGACCGTTAATGAGATAAAAGGTAAAACTCAAAATTCAGACGGAGGATATTTCAGACAATTGGTATTCTATAAAATGCTATTAGAAGGAAGTGGAAAATCTCAAGGTAAGGAAATAATTCCTTCGCTTGTTTTCGTAAGTCCGGATAAGAAAGGAAGATGCCCTATTATTACTATTCCTGTTGAAAATGACGATATCAAAAAAGTAAAAGAAGAAATAGAACATCTTGCGGAAAGCGTACTTTCAGGGAATATATTAGACCTTGAATGCGAGGAAGACAATTGTGAATATTGTAATTTAAAAAATATTTAAGAAGATTCCGACAGAAGAGTTTCAATTATCTCTTCTATTGTATCCATTGGAATTGAACCGGCGGTAATTACTTCTCCGTCTTTTCTATTTACCCTTATTGATCTTGACGGGAGAGTTCCTCTGGCTCTTAATATTCTATCTTCGGCTTCAGGTGATATTTCTTCATTTATTCTAAACACTGTAAAAGGTGTCATTTCCGCACCGGCTCTTACAGCATCTTCTATTTGTTCTTCAATTTTTTCTGCGAATGTGTCTTCTTCCAGGCAAGTTAAAAATTCTTGATAATTCATTTCTTCCAACTCCGCCATTTTTGAAAGTTGTTCATTGGTTAAAGTAGAGACGCTACTTTGTTCCGGTTTTATTCTGTATATTTCTTTAAGGTAACTCCAGAATTCCTGATTTCCCCCAATTTCAGCCGCACATTCTAAAGCGATTGCTTCCTTGTATGAATTCGGGGTTCTTAAGGGTAGGTGGCGATATACCCACATCACTTCTCCTCTTTGTCCGTATTCTGACATCACATTATCCATAGTAGTTCTAAATTCCTTGCAAAAAGGACATTCAGTATCTGAATACTCTATTATAGCCAAAGGAGCATTCCTGTTTCCTAAGATATTATCTTCCGTTGCCGAAATGTTTTTTACGCTAAAAGATCCTGAATTTCTATCATTTGTATTGAATATATTAAAAGGGTTTATTTCGCTGGATATAACTAAAGAGCCGGATATTAAGAGCCCCGCTATTATTATTGAAATTGGTATTATTTTTTGATTTGTCATATTTAAATTGGCAAAGTGTGAGTCAGGGTACTTTCTTCCCCTTTTTCCCAATTTGAAGTATCAAGATTTATATCATATACCTTGCCGTTTTCTCTATAGTGCAGTTTTTTCTCTTTTAAGGCATATTCATAAATCTCTTTTGTTATTCTAACATCATCCATACAGTATTTCTTTATCTTCTCTATCTCGCCTCTCTTCCACCATCTTATGGCTTCAAGACCGTGTCCCGATTTCTTTTCTCCAAGCGTAGCTTCCGCTACTTGATCCAGTTTTACCCTTCTTCCTATAGACTTCCTAATCTTCTCCAAGATATCTATGCTCTTTATTGAAGTTAAATCACCAGGATAATATTTATCCAAAAGAGGAATGTCAAAAGAGTCAGAATTGTATCCTATGATAACATCAGCTTTTTCTATTCTTGGCCATAAGGATGACAATTCTCCTTCCGTATAGGATAAAAGAGAATCGTCTGATGAGTCATAGATGGCGACGATTGATATATCAAGATCTCTGGAATTCGTTGATTCCACATCATGAAATGTATTCTTGGTTTCAATGTCAAAAACTATTTTTCTCATAGGTTACTCCTTGATAACTTTTAAGCATTCATCAAGAGAGAGTTTCCTCTCTTTTTCGCCCCTGAGGTCTTTTAGAGTATATAGATTCTCATCATCTTCCAATATGAGGGCGAAGGGTATTTTCTTTTTTACTGCCTTTTTTATTTGTTCTCCCAATTTTTTCCCGCTTATATCCACTTCGGTATTTATACCTTTCTTCCTAAAATCACCTGCAATCTGTTCGCTTTTTTCAAATGGATATCTATCAGCTCGGCATATATACAGCTCGGTTTCGGAGTCGTATTCAGGAAGGAGCTCTCTTCTTTTCAAGAATTCACTAAAAGTAACATCTCCCATTCCGAATCCGACCGCGGGTATTTCTCTGTCTCCAAAAAGAGAAATAAGAGCGTCATATCTTCCTCCGCCGAATATTGATCTTTGATTTTCTTTATTGGTATCAAAGACCTCAAATACGAATCCTGTGTAATAATCAAACCCTCTTACAAGCGTGGGCTCAAAAAATACATTTTTCATTTCCATACTTGAGAAATATTCAATCTCTGATATGAGTTCTATTACAGAGGGGTCGTCCTTCCCCAAGAATTCTATTATTTTTTGGGGTTTTGACATCACTTCAAGGAGTTTTTTGCTTTTCTCTTCTCCGACTTTATCTATCATAGAAGAAGAGAGATCTCGGCTTGTCATTTTATCTTTCTTATCCAATAATTTTGATAGAGATTTTTTAGCGTCTTCCGGAATACCAATCTTCTCAAATATTTTATCGGTTATTTCTTTATAATTTACTTTTATAATAAAATCTTCGTTTTTTGCCCCGAATGAATTCATTAATGAGTGAACGATATGTATCATTTCCCTGTTTGCTTCTTTCTCTATTCCTCCAAAAAGATCCATATTTAACTGGAAGTGTTCTCTCAGTCTTCCTTTTTGGGGTTTCTCATATCTGAATAAATTTACTATTGAATACCATCTGAGGGGAAATGTGAGTTCTCTTGATCGCTTTGCCACCATTCTTGATACAGTAGGTGTCATTTCAGGTCTCAGTGCAACTTTTCTTCCTCCTTTGTCTTCAAATGCATATGTCTGCTGTTTCGCTATTTCTTCTCCGGATTTGGCGTTATATATCTCATAATATTCAAGAGGAGAAGCTCCATATTCTCTGTATCCGAAAGATTCCGCCACCTCTCTCATTTTTCCGAATATATATTTCAAGTCGAACATGTCTTCGGGATAAAAATCCCGAACTCCTTTATATGGCTCTGTATTTAGTTTATCTTTTTTACTCATTTGCCTAATTGTACGCAAAAATGCAATAATCAGCAAGAAAAAGATATTTTTATGAATATATTGGCAATTTACAAAAAGACGGGAGAAACTCCCAAGAAAGCTCTTGATCGACTTAGAGTAGAAGAGCCGGAATTAAAAGATGAGACTTTAAGTTATGCCGGACGGCTTGATCCGCTGGCTTGTGGAGTAATGCTTGTATTGGTTGGGGAGGAAAATAAAAATAGAGAGAAATATCTTGATTTGGATAAGGAATATGTATTTGAAATATTATTCGGGGTTGGAACAGATACATATGATCCTTTGGGCTTGATTACGAAATACTCAAATCAATTGCCTTCTGATAAACAAATAGAAAGTTTTGTAGAAAATTTACCCGGGAAAAGAAGGCAAAAGTATCCACCATATTCATCAAAGACCGTAGAGGGAAAACCTCTTTTTCAATGGATGAGGGAAGGAAAAACACCAAAAATACCGGAGAGAGAAATAGAGATATATGAAGCGAAGACGGAGAATATTTATTCAATAAAAAAAGAAGATCTTTTTTCAAAAATACAAAACAAGGTATTTTCAGTTAAAGGAGATTTTAGGCAAAAAGATATTTTAGAATGTTGGAAGAGTTATTTTTCAAGGGAAAACTTGCCCGAGATATACATTATTGCAAAAATAAGGATTTCAGCTTCAAGTGGAACTTATATTAGAGCTATAGCCAATGAGGTCGGAGAGTTTTTTGGTTCGGGAGCCATAGCTTTGGATATAGAGAGGGTAAAAGTGGGTGATATGGGAATAAATGAATGTTTGTATTAACTTTTATACATTCTTGTATTATAATTACGGAATGGAGGGAATTGATTTTATAGAAGGAAATGGAGTGATACTTTCCGCAAAGATTTTATGGGCAATTTTTTTCGTTGCCGTTTTTCTTTATATTATTATAAGTTCTATATTTGTTTTTCATTGGAATCGCTACGGAGGGGGAGAAAGGAAGATAAAATTAATGCAAGGCATTTATTTTGCAGTTAGCGGATTCCTGGTATTGCTTGCCTTAGGGTCTCTTTTTGCTTTTCTTTATTCATAATTGAAATATATGTTCAAGTTAGAAGAAGATGAAAAAATAAAACATTCCATAAGAAGGCATTCTTTTGTAATGTTTAAACCGGCAAATGTAGCTTTTCTTATGGTTTTAGCTCCATTGGTTTTATACGGATTATATCAAGCTATTCCTATTCCGGAAGATTTTAGTGAAAGAATAGCAATGGAAGGTCAAATTGGATTTTTGATGGTATTTTTCTATTCTCTCTGGCTCCTTTTTGTATTAGCATATATTTTTATTGAGTGGACTACTTATTACTTGGATGTCTGGCACATAACCAATAAAAGGATAATTGATGTTGAGCAAATTGGGATCTTTCACAGAGATACAAAAAGTCTTCGCTTTGAAAGGATTCAAGACATAACAGTGGAAGTTAAGGGTATTATTGCCACTTTCCTTAATTTTGGTGATGTTCATGTTCAGACCGCGGGTGCCACACGAGAGATAATAATATATCAGGTTAGAAAGCCGTATAAGTTAAAAAAGATGATAACCGTGGCCATTGATGAATCATCTGAACGTTTCTACAAAGAGCATTCAAAAAGAATGCGGGAGTCCGGTATCCCGAATCCTCCCGCATCCGATGGAACTTAATTAGATTTTCCTGACTTCTGCCAAACCAGTTTCTTTAAAAACACAATCGCTTAACTAAGCCATTTTTT
>SL_3KL_010_SEDDRAFT_10001061_pt1 | contig 24466 bp, 15 predicted proteins | sample SodLakKL_010_SED_2_FD_10381 | JGI IMG/M metagenome (IMG submission 10381) | reverse complement strand
GGGTGCTTCCCGCCGCGCCATGGACCTGCTCGATGGCCACCAGGCGCGGCCGATCCGGATTGGCCCGACCCGGGCGGAGTCGCCCGGCAGGCACCATCGCATCGAGGAAGGGGAGCGCCACCGCCGCACCCATCCCCCGGAGGAAGGTCCGTCGCGGGATGTGCTTTCCGGTGATGATGTTCATTCGGGGTCTCCTCGCTGCAATGGAAGGTCGTGACGGCACACCGTGGGACGCTCGGCCATGGGAGCCCTCGGGCTCAATCCTGGTCCCGACGAGCATCCTCGTCGGCCACCTGCGGGTACCGCATCATCCGGAAGGCATCGGACTGGACGACCCCCACGATGAAGGCGGACATCCGGTAGTCCTCTTCCCGGGCCCGCTTCTCGATGGCTCGGACGGAGGGCTGATCGTAGAACTCCGTCCTCCGACCGATGGCGTAGGTCATGAGGTTGTTGGTGAAGTTCCGGACGAGGGGGGTGGGGAGCCCTACCAGCACCTCCCGCAGCTGCTGCGGGGATTCCACCGGCCGACCGTCCCAGAACTCGCCCCGGGTGTCCAGGGGGATGGCCACCCCCCCCATCCCCCTCCGCTCGGAGATCCGCCAGCGCCCCGTGGGATCGAACTGCTCCAGGGCCAGCCCGATGGGGTCCATGAACTTGTGGCAAGCGGCGCACACCGGGTTCGCCGTGTGCATCTCGAGCTGGGCCTTCGAGGTGAGGACCGCGCCATCCGCCAGCCCCTCATTCTCCTCCAGGGGTGGAACGTTGGCTGGGGGCGCCGGAGGGGGGGTCCCCAGGAGCACCTCCAGGACCCACTTCCCCCGGTCCACCACCGAGGTCCGGTTTCCGAAGGAGGTGGCCGTGAGAATGCTCCCGTGTCCCAGGAGGCCCTGCCGGTATTCCTGCTGCACGGACACCCGCCGGAAGTGGTTTCCGGTGACCCCCGTCATCCCGTAGTGGCGGGCCAGGGTTTCGTTCACGAACGTGTAGTCTGCCGTGAGGAGGTCCAGGAAACTCCGATCCTCCCGGACCAGGGAGAGGAAGAAGAGCTCCGTCTCCCGCCGCATCGCGTCCTTGAGCTGCTCTGTGAAATCGGGAAACCAGAAGGCATCGGGATGGACATCGTCCAGATCGTGCAAGCGCAGCCACTGGGCGGCGAAACGGGTGGCCAGGGCCTCGGACCGCTCATCGGCCAGCATCCGGCGAACCTGCCGCTCCAGCTCCGCCAGGTCGTTGAGCCTTCCTGCCCTCGCCACGTCCAGCAATTCCGCATCGGGGGGATGGTTCCAGAGGAAGTAGGAGAGCCTCGAAGCCAGGGCCAGATCGCTGATCATTTGCGGTTCCTCGGGCCCTGCTCCTCGGCGCCCCGCCAGGGCCCCCGGCTCCACACGGAAGATGAACCGGGGACTCGCCAGGATCCCCTGGAGCGCCAGCTGGATCCCCCCTTCGAATCCTGAATCTGCCTCACCGGCATCGTAGAGGCCCATGAGACCGCTCAGGTCCTCCGGGGTCAGAAATCCTCGGAAGGCCTGGTCGGCCAGCCGTGCTACGATCTGCTCGGCGCAGGGACGCCGGTCCTCCCGGGAAGTGGGCCGACAGGAGAAGATCTTCTGTCGAGCCACCGTCTCGGAGATCCCCGTGGGATTGTAGGGCCCCCCGATTCCCAGACTCCTCAGGTGGGGGAGCGTCTCCACTCCGTAGCCCCCCTCTCCGATGTGCCGATCCGCCAGGGACCACTCGTGGGGAGAGGTCAACTCGTCCAGGGGTCCCTCGGCCTTCTTCACGAAAACGGCGGAAACCCGGTGCTGGCCGGCCCGGACGGGGAGGGGATCGGTCTCCATGTAGACCCCCCGCGCCTCCTGCTCTGTCATCCACCGATCGATGTCCAGGAGGGCGATGCGCTCCCCGTTGATGGAGATCTCGAGCTGCTCGTCCCGCTCCTTCTCCCCGAAGAGGGCGCCGGTGATGGTGTGGGCGAAGCCGGTGCGGAATACGTACTCACCGTCCGCAGGGAAGAAATGCAGGACCGAGGTCCCGCCTCGGGACCCGTAGGGCGCACCCACCACCCGGTCCCGCTGGGAGGCGTAGGCGGGCACGGTGTAGGTGACCTGACGGGGCGTCGCCTGGGCATCCCCGACCGCCAGCCGACTGATGGAGGAGGCCGCGTTGAGATACGCCGTGACCAGGGTGGGCGAGATCAGCTGGGCATCGGCGATATTGTCGAAGTTGGCGCTTCGCTGATCGGGTGGGAGGAACTCGGAGGCGTCGATCTCCAGTCCCAAGAGCGCCCGGACGGACTGGGCGTAGTCTGCGTGGTTCAGCCGCTGGAAGTAACGGGATCCGGGGTTGGGGGATCGGGCCGCGGCGGCGTCCACCCGCTCCTCCAGCTCCGTCACCAGGGCCAGGAGCGTATCGCCCTCGGGGCGGGGCATCCCAGGGGGAGGCATCATTCCGGCCCGAAGCTTGACGATCATCTTCTCGGCCTTTTCCGCCTCTTCCGGGGTCGCGGCCACATCAAAGTCCTGGACGGAGAAATTCCCCGTCAGGAGCTGATCATTGTGGCAGACCAGGCAGTACCGCCCCACCACCTCGGTGAGGGCTTCCGGAGAAACGTCAGGCACCCGGGCCAGATTCCGTGAAGCGCCCAGGCCCGCTCGCCGGACCTCGCCATAGGCGCCCTCCGGATCCGGGGCCGCCAGGGCGGCTTGAAAGGAGATCCCGGCTCCTGCCAAGGCGAAGGCGGGCTGGGGGGGACGGGGCTGGGGCTCTTCCAGGACGGCCACCGCAACCAGTGCGGCCACGACACCGAACGCGGCCGCACTGAACGCCGCCGCATGGATCCTCACTCGCCGCACGGACTCCCCCTCATCTGAAAAAGGATATACCCGAGCACGAGGCCCACCGGGCGGGTCTCGCACCTTCTCGCTACCACCTCTGACGCCTCGAAGTCAAGCATTTTCTTTCATTTACCTCCCCCCCTACCGATCCGGCATCCGCCCATGGGTCAAGGAGTTCCACAGGTCGATGGATGGATTCCGGGAGAAGTCCACGCCCTCCCGCTGCGCCCGGGCCATGGACTTCACGTCGTGGTCCACGCCCCCCACGAAATGGTCGAACATGCCGCTCATGATCCGGAGGGCCTGGCCGGTGGAGTCGGGACGCCAGTGGTACCACCCGTGGGGCTCGCCCCCGTAGACCACCCAGTCCCACCAGTTGCCGTGGACCTCGGCCTGCACCCCGTACTGCTCGATCTGCTGGAACCGGGCCGCCCCGTCCCCCTGGGCGTAGAGGAAGAGAAGGGGGACATCCACCCGGTCCGCGTGGTAGATGATGGACCGCTCCCAGTAGCTCCGGGGATTCTCCAGGGGCGTCCCGCCGATCATGAACCGATTCCACCCCTCCATCCCACCGTAGCTGGAGAGGGTGACGTTGTCGGTGGAGCCGTACCACACGATCCCCGCCTTGAAGCGCTTCGGATCCTTCGTCACCGCCGCCGTGGTGTAGAACCCCCCGGTGGAGCCCCCGAACGCCCCGACACGGTGGGGATCCACCCATCCCTGGGCGGTGAGGAGGTCCATTCCGATGAAGGCGTCCCGGAGATCGTGGTCGCCCCCGTGGGTGAAGCCCACCTGGCGATAGGCCTTCCCCCGCCCGGTGCTCATCCGGAAGTTCGGGGCGAAGACCACGTAGCCGCGGCTCACGAAGTACTGGATGTAGGGGTGCCACTGGACGGGGTGCTGCCCATTCGAGTTCGCCCGGAAGAAGAAGAGGCCGGGCCGGCCGTCCCCGGGCTGGGCGTCGTGGGGCTTGTAGACGAGCCCCGCCACCTCCAGGCCATCGAAGCTGGTGTACTCCATGAACTCGGGCCAGACGAACCGATCCGGGTCCTTCAGCTCCGGATGCTGGTGGTCGGTGATCTGGCGGAAACCACCCCCCGCCGCGTCCATGATCCAGATGTCCCCGGTCCGGGCCGGGCTTGAATGGGTGTAGAGGATCCGCTCCCCGTCGGGGTGCCAGAGGTGCATTCCCCGGGTCTGCCCGGTGGCGTTGGAGCCGCCGTTCACACCTCCATCCACGGTGAGACGGATTGCCGCCCCCCCTTCGGCGGAGACCCGGTAGATGTGGTAGTGGTAGTCCAGGTTCTTCGTGAAGGTGATCCACTGGCCGTCCGGGGACCATCGAGGCTCGCTGTGCTCCACCTCCTCGGTGAGGAGCATCCGGGACTCTCCGGTCTCCACGTCCATGACGCCGAGGTTGTTCCAGCCGTTCCGGTCGGAAATGAAGGCCAGGGTACGCCCATCCGGTGACCAGGTGGGCTCCACGTCCCGGAAGCCCACCGTGCCGGCGGTGAGAAGACGCCGCTCCCCTCCCGTCGCCGGCATGACGTAGAGATCGGAGTTGCTCTGGTTGTCGTCGGCGGGAAGGCTGTTCCCCGTGAAGGCGAGCATCCGCCCGTCCGGGGAGAGCCGCCCACTTCCCCCGGCTCCGATCCGGGAGATCTCACGGGTCTCCAGGTCCACCGCCGCCACCGCGTTGTCCCAGAACATCCCGGTGTTGAAGAAGATCCGCCGGCTGTCCGGGGACCAGGCCAGGTTGGCGTCGTTCAGGGGGTGGTCCGTGAGCCGGATGGGCTCCCCACCCCCGGCCGCCACGACGAAGACGCTACGGACCTCCGTCCCCCCGAAGTCGGCCTCGAAGGCAATCCAGCGCCCATCAGGACTGAAGGCCGGCGCCAGCGCCCGGCCTCCCAGGTCGGTGATCCGGGTCGGCTCCCCTCCGGCAGTGGGAACGGTCCAGAGGTCGTAGTTCCCCCCTCGCGCCGACTTGAAGGCGATGAGGTCGCCATCGGGGGAGACATCGAACTCCTCGATCCACACCGTCTCCGCCAGGGCGTCGATGGGAAGCCCGGGCGAGGGCTCCCACGGGGTGGACGAGGTGCCCCACGGTCCGAGAAAGCCCACCAGGAGCCATCCGGCCAGAGCCGATGAGAGAAGCAGAAGCCCTCGCCGCATGGAACGCGCCTCCGAAAACGGGATGTGGGCATTCGCGGCCGGACCCGGATGCCATNGGCGGGTCAGGCGGGCAGAAGGGGCGAAAGCCCGAGGATCCGGAGAGAGTGGGCGGCTCCGGCTCCGATACGCAAGCGGACTGGGCTGGGGCGCGTTGCCGCTGAGGGGACACCTTCCCTGCTGGGCGCCTTCCCCGCCGCGGACCCCTGCCACGAAATCTTTGTTCGTGACGGTTCGCCGGGACGATGGTACCATGGTCCGGGTCAGAGCACGACCCGCTTCGACAGACCTCCCCCTTCACCGATGGAGGCCCCATCTCATGCACCTGATCCTGGGGGCGTCCGGCCAGTTGGGGAGCCGTGTGGCCCGGCGGCTCCTGGATGCCGGGGAACCGGTCCGGGCCGTCTCCCGGGACCCGCAGCGCCTGGAGGCCCTGGCAGCCCGGGGGGCCGAGGTCCTTCAGGGGGACCTCCTGGAGCGGGACTGGATGCCGGCGGCGTTGAACGGGGTACGGAGCGTGGTCCTGGCCGCCCACGGTCTGGTCCCTCCCTCCCGGAAGAACCATCCCGCCGCGGTGGACGGCATCGGGACCCGGCACCTCCTCGACCAGGCCGCCCGGAGCGGCGTGGAGCGGGTGGTCCATGTGTCGGCGGCTGGGGGAAAGGGCCCCAACACCTCCTTCATGAAGGTGAAACGGGAGACCGAAGGACACCTCCGGGCCAGCGGGCTGCCCCACACCATCCTCCGCCCCACGGTCTTCATGGAGAACCATGCCCTGGTCCTCATGGGCGAGCCCTTGCGGGATACGGGCACCGTCACCCTGTTCGGCCGGGGAGCGACACCCGTCAACTGGATCTCGGCGGCGGATGTAGCGGATCGGGTGGTGGAGGCCCTGGGGGACATGGATGCGCCCGACGCGACCCTGGAGATTGGAGGACCCCAGGTGCGCTCCCGTCTGGAGGTGCTGGCCATCCTGGAAGAGGCGCTTGGGCGCACCGCGAAGCGCCGCCACGCCCCGGTGGCGGTGGTCCGGATCCTGAGGGGCATCGTCGGCCCCTTCCACCCGGGGATGCGCCACCTCCTGGAGCTCGTGCTGGAAGAGGAGACCCGCCCCGAATCCGTCCCCTTGGACCCCGCCCGGTTCCAATGGATCGGGCCCACCCGGGTGGAGGAGGTGGTGGAGCGTTGGGTGCGAGCGCACCGATCCGCCCCCTGACCCGGCCACCGCGTGATCTGGCCCAGCCGCCGGATCGGTGCGCTCGGCCCAGCCGCCCAGCCCACCCCTCGACCCATATGCCGAGCCGGAAGGGGAACCCCTGGGATCGGCGCGGGTTGGGCCATGCATGACCCCCTTCGCGCTTCGCTTCGACAACCGCTTCACCTCCGAGCTCCCCGGCGACCCGGAGACTTCCCTCCGGCGCCGCCAGGTCCTGGGGGCGTGCTGGAGTCCGGTCGCCCCCACGCCTGTGGCCGCTCCTCGCCTCCTCGCCCATTCCCCCGAAATGGCGGAGACGCTGGATCTCTCCCCCGGGGAGGTGGCCTCGGATGCCTTCACCCAGGTCTTCTCGGGGAATCGCCTCCTCCCGGGAATGGACCCCTTCGCCGCCTGCTACGGAGGTCACCAGTTCGGGAACTGGGCCGGACAGCTCGGCGACGGACGGGCCATCTCCCTGGGCGAGGTGGTGAACTCCCAGGGGGAACGATGGGAGCTCCAGCTCAAGGGCGCGGGCCTCACCCCCTATTCCCGGACCGCCGACGGGCGGGCGGTCCTCCGGTCCTCGATCCGGGAGTTCCTCTGCAGCGAGGCCATGCACCACCTGGGCGTCCCTACCACCCGGGCTCTTTCCCTGGTCACCACCGGGGAGGAGGTGGTCCGGGACATGTTCTACGACGGCAACCCCCGACCCGAACCCGGGGCCGTGGTGTGCCGGGTGGCGCCCTCCTTCCTCCGCTTCGGGAACTTCGAGATCCTGGCGGCCCGGCAGGAAACCCAGCTCCTGGAGAGCCTTCTGGACTTCACCATGGACCGGGATTTCCCCCACCTGGAGGGGGACGTCCCCGAGCGCCGAGCAGCCTGGTTCCGGGAGGTGTGTGAGCGTACCGCGCGGATGGTGGTGGAGTGGATGCGGGTGGGCTTCGTCCACGGCGTCATGAACACGGACAACATGTCCATTCTGGGTCTGACCATCGACTACGGCCCCTACGGCTGGCTCGACGACTTCGACCCCGACTGGACCCCCAACACCACCGACGCCCACGGGCGCCGCTACCGATTCGGGCATCAACCGGCGGTGGCCCAGTGGAATCTCCTGAGACTCGCCCAGGCGGTGCACCCCCTCTACCCGACCACCGACCCCCTTCAGGAGGGGATGGAGCACTTCCACCGGACCTACACCGAGCGCTACGACGCCATGCTCCGGGCCAAGTTCGGCCTCTCCGACCGGGGAACCGGTGGGAAGCACGGACAGGACTCCGGGAAGGAGGGGGATACTGAAACCCTGGAGGAGGAGGATGCCCTCATCCAGGACGGTCTGGCCCTTCTCCATCGCGTGGAGATGGACTACACCCTCTTCTTCCGCCTCCTGGGGGAAGCCGCAGGTCGGACCCCTGGCGAGGCATCAAGCGAATCCCAGGGAGAGCGCCCCAGCGAGTCCTCGAGCGAGGCCTCGAACGAGTCCGCCAGCGCGTCAGGGGATCGGATCGAGTTCTTGACCCACTTCAAGCCGGCGTTCTACGACACGGCGAAGGCCGAGGCCCACCAGGAGGAGCTTGGGGAATGGTTCCGTCGTTGGAGGGTCCGGGTGGACGCATCCCCCGAGCCGCCGGAGGCCCGGCGAGCCCGGATGCACCAGGTGAATCCCCGGTATGTCCTCCGGAACTATCTGGCCCAGGAGGCCATCGATCTGGCAGAGCGGGGAGACCCCTCCCGGATCCACACCCTCCTGGAGGTCATGCGGCGGCCCTACGAGGACCAGCCGGACCACGACCGCTTCGCGGCCCGTCGCCCGGAATGGGCACGGAACCGCCCGGGGTGCTCCATGCTCTCCTGCAGCTCCTGACCCGGAGGCCCGACCCGGAGGCCCGACCCGGAGGCCTGACCCGGAGGAAGGGACCCTGGCGGATCGCCGGGGTAGTGCGATTCGGACCCATGGTCAGATTCCCGCTGTACCTCGCCGCAGTTCTGGCGGTCCTCCTGACCGCCGGGGCGTGGTATGCCCCCTTCCCTGGGTTGGGGTCGAGCGAAATCGGTCTACCCCCCGAAATCGGTCCACCCTCCCACATGAGCCTGGCGTCGGCCGCCAGACCCTCCGCCGACACCATTCCACCTGGAACGGCAGACCCCACCGTCACCCTGATCCGCATTGAAGGCCCCATAAGCCCGGTCACCACCAACTACATCACCCGGGGACTCAACCGGGCCCGGGAGGCGGGATCGGCGGCCTTGGTCATCGAACTGGATACACCGGGCGGCCTCCTGGTGTCGACCCAGGACATCGTCCGCCTGCTCTTCGGCACCGACGTGCCGACCATCGTCTACGTGGCGCCGGACGGCGCCCAGGCCGCCAGCGCCGGGACCTTCATCACCCTGGCGGCCCACGTCGCGGCCATGGCTCCCTCCACCACCATCGGCGCCGCCTCCCCCGTCACCATGGCTCCTGGCGCCCAGGCCGACACCGTCATGCAGCAGAAGCTCTTCAGCGCCACCGAGAGCCTCATCGAGAACATCGCCCAGCGACGGGGCCGGAATGTGGAGTGGGCCATCTCCGCGGTCCGGGAGGGGGCCTCCGCAACGGAGCGGCAGGCGTTGGAACTCGAGGTCATCGACCTCATCGCCTCGAGCCGGGAGGAGCTGCTGGAAGCCGTCGACGGCCGGGTGGTGGAGGGAGCCCCGCTCCGCACTGCCGGGGCCGGGATCGAGGAGATGCCGAGAAACCTCGCCGAACGCTTCCTGGGGATGATCATCCGACCGGAGCTCATGCTGATCCTCCTCCTGGTGGCCATCTACGGCATCATGGGAGAAGTGACCAACCCTGGTGCCATCGTGCCGGGGGTGGCCGGCGTGGTGGCACTGATCCTGCTCCTCTACGCATCCGCGGCCATGCCCATCAACATCGCAGGCTTCGTCCTGCTGGGACTGGCCATCGCCCTCTTCATCGCCGAGGCATTCACTCCAACCTTCGGACTACTCGTTGGCGCCGGGACCGTGGCCTTCTTCCTGGGATCACTCATGCTCTTCCAGGATTTCCCAGAGCCCATGGAGCTCCCGTGGGAATGGCTGGTACCGGCCACCCTCCTCACCTCCGCATTCTTCGTGTGGATCGCCACCGCCGGGCTCAAGGCCCAGTTCGCCGAGACCCGGACCGGCATCGAGACCTTCATCGGCCGAGAGGCCGAGGTCGTTGACCCGGTGGGTCCAGGAGGTGGGAGGGTGCTCATCGACGGAGAGTACTGGCACGCCAGGAGCGACGAGGAGATCCCGGATGGGGAGCGCTGCAGGATCGTGGGCATCGACGGGCTCACGATGAGGGTGAGCCCCGCCCGGAGCGAAGACATCCGGCCGTCCCCAACCCCGACCCCATAGCCAGGGAGGCATCATGCCCGAGGACCTCGCGCTCTTCGAGCCCTTCGTCTGGATCATCACCGCTGCGGTGCTGCTGGCCATCCTCCTCCCGCAGATGGTCAAGATCCTCCGGGAGTATGAACGGGCCGTGGTCTTCCGCCTCGGGAAGTTCCTGAAGGTGAAGGGGCCTGGCTTCATCCTCCTCATCCCATTCATCGACCGGATCGAGCGGGTGGACCTCCGGGTGCTCACCATCAATGTGGAGCGGCAGGAGGTCATCACCCGGGACAACGTCACCGTCCATGTGGACGCCATCGTCTTCTTCCGGGTGGTGGATGCCGAGAAGGCCATCATCCAGGTGGAGCGCTACATGGAGGCCACCACCTGGCTCGCCCAGGCCACCCTCCGGAGCATCGTGGGTCAGGTGGAGCTGGACGAGCTCCTGGCGGAGCGGGAGACGGTGAACAAGAAGATCCAGGACATCATCGACCGGCAGACGGACCCCTGGGGGATCAAGGTGGTCTCGGTGGAGGTCCGGGACGTGGTTCTCCCCGAGGATATGAAGCGGGTCATGGCCCGCCAGGCCGAGACCGAACGGGACCGGCGGGCGAAGGTCATCCACGCCGAAGGGGAGTTCCAGGCCGCCGCGCGACTGGTGGATGCCGCCCAGATGATGCAGGACCACCCCATCGCCCTCCAGCTCCGCTACCTCCAGACCATGACCGACGTGAGCGAGGAGCAGAACGCCACCTTCGCCTTCATCCCCTTCCCCATGGAGTTCCTGGAGGCGTTCAGGAGCCTGGGCTGGGGGAGGGGGGACCCGGCAGCGGGAGCCTCGGACCCGGCAGCGGGAGCCTCGGACCCGGCAGCGGGAGCCTCGGAACCGGCTTCGGGAGCCCCGGACGCGGCTACCGGGGCCTCGGACCCGGAGGGACCGGCGTGAGCAGCGAAGGGGGAAGGATCCAGGTGATCGACGAGGAGACCTGTCGGAAACTCCTGGCGCGCCGCCATTTCGGTCGCGTGGCGCTGGTGGATGACCAGGGCCCCGTCATCTTCCCCGTGAATTACGTCGTGGACGGCAGAAGCATCGTCTTCCGTACCGACCCGGGAACGAAGCGTTCTTACGCGACGCAGGGCCGCCCCGCCTGTTTCGAGATCGACGATGTCGACACCCGGAGGCGCTTCGGATGGAGCGTCGTCGTCCGGGGTCGACTGGATGAGGTGATGGACGACGGCGGACGGGAGNGGCTGAGCGGGCGGCTCATCGAACCCTATCCCGGAGGCCCGAAGGAGCACCTCGTCCGCCTCTCCTGCACCTCCATCAGCGGGCGACGGATTCCGCTTCCCGAGGATGCCCCTGAGGACGGGTTCGAGAGGGCGCAGGTGGGACACCTCTGGCACGGGCAGGACGCCAGCGACCTCCTGGGCTGAGGGGGGATCGCCCCTGTGGTGAGGTCAGGGTTGCCGAGAGGGAGCGTTCAGCTCCTGGATTCGTGGAATGGGGGGGCGGCCCCGGGATCGAGCTCGGGATCGAGTTCAGGGTCGAGTTCTCCCTCGACGATGAGGGCCGAGGCACTGGAGGGATCCCAGGGCCGCTCGTCGTAGCCGCCGAGGATCCGGCGCACCCGGAGCCCCGCGGCAAGGAAACGCCCGGCCACCTCCTCCGGTGTCCAGAGGCGGGGGCGAAAGGCGGCCCGCCCCACCACCCGGTCCTCCTCCCGGTACTCGTACTCCACCTGGGCCTGCAGCCCCTCCCTTTCCAGGGTCCAGTGTTCGGCCACGGAGAGCTTGTCCTCGGGCTCCCCCAGGGAACGGCTCCGCCGCCATCCTCCGGGAGATCGAGCCTTCTCCCGGGCCGAGGGGGTCAGCCAGACCGCATCGAGGACGAAGAGCCCTCCCGGTCGAAGGTGACGGGCCACATGGCGGAGCACCTGGTCTCGCTCTCCTCCTGTGGAGAGGTGGGCGAAGGGGTCGTTCGCCGCCAGGATCAGGTCGAAGGTGCAGGTAAAGCGGAGCCCCCGCATGTCTGCCAGAACCAGATGGACATTGGAGGGAAGTGGATCCAGGTTCCGACGGGCCCGGCCCAGCATCTCCGGAGACAAGTCCACGGCCACGAGGCTCTCCACCAGGGGAGCCAACAGGCGGGTTACCCGTCCCGTGCCCGCTCCCAGCTCCAGGACGTGGGGACGCGGCTGCTCCCTCGCCCTCCGCTGCCAGTACCCCGAGTCCCTGCGACCCGCGATCTCCAGTTCGAGGAAACGCCCCACCGTCCGATAGTATTCCTGGATCTCCTCCTTCGACTGCGGCCCCGGTGACGGCATGCTACTCGTCCTCTGCTGATGGCATGGTCCCTGCTACCTGATGAGTCGTACCCGGGGCGCGCAAGGAGCGGGCAGGAACCGGCGGGGGGAGCGACGGTGTCGTCTCCCCGGACGTCCTGGAAAGCGAAGCAGAGTTCACCTGGGTGAACCGAGCGGGGGAGATGCGCAAATGGATGTGGTAAGCCACGATGTGCTGCTGGTGGGGGGAGGAGGAGCGGGGCTCCGGGCGGCCATCGCAGTGGCGGAGCACAATCCGGGCCTTCGGATCGGGGTGCTCTCGAAGGTCTATCCCATGCGGAGCCACACCGTGTCGGCGGAGGGAGGGTCGGCGGCCGTCATCGGCGAGAACGACACCCTGGACGACCACGCCTACGACACCATCAGCGGTGGGGACTGGCTCTGTGACCAGGACGCCGTGGAGTTCTTCGTGGAGGAAGCCCCCCGGGAGCTGCTCCGCATGGAGCGATGGGGGTGCCCCTGGAGCCGAAAAACCAACGGCACCATCGCCACCCGATCCTTCGGCGGAATGAAACATGATCGGACATGGTTCGCCGCCGACAAGACTGGGTTCCACCTCCTCCACACCCTCTTCCAGACCACCCTTTCCCATCCTCCCATCCAGCGGCATGACGAGTGGTTTGCCACTCGGCTCCTGGTGGAGGGTGGCCGCTGTCACGGGGTGGTGGCCATCGAGTTGGCCACGGGGAAGGTCCATGCCGTCCTGGCCCGAGCCGTCGTCCTCTGCACCGGGGGCGCGGGCTCGGTGTTCCCCTTCACCACGAACGCCAACATCAAGACGGGGGACGGGATGGGGCTGGCCTACCGGGCCGGTGTCCCCCTGAAGGACATGGAGTTCGTCCAGTACCACCCCACCGGGCTCCCCTTCACCGGGATCCTCATCACCGAGGCCGCCCGAGCGGAGGGAGGCTGGCTCGTGAACGAGGAAGGGTACCGCTACCTCCAGGACTACGACCTGGGGGAGCCCAAGGATGAGCCCGTGCGGCGCTCCATGGAGCTCGGCCCCCGGGACCGGCTCTCCCAGGCCTTTGAAGGGGAACGGGAGAAGGGGAGGACCATCGAAGGTCCGTATGGGGAGGTCGTGCACCTCGACCTGCGCCATCTGGGGGAGAAGGTCATCGACGAAAAGCTTCCCTTCGTCCGGGAACTCTGTCGGAAGTACGAGAAGATCGATCCGGTGGAGGAGTTGATCCCGGTCCGGCCGGTGGTCCACTACATGATGGGAGGCATCCATGTCGACATGGACGGCGCCACTCCCCTTGCCGGCCTCTACGCCGCAGGCGAGACCGCCTGCATCAACATCAATGGCGCCAATCGACTCGGATCCAACTCCCTCACCGCGCTCCTGGTCTTCGGAGCCCGGGCGGGCCGGGCGGCGGCGGAGTTCGCCCAGGGCTCCTCCGACCCTCCCCGCTCGGTGCTGGCGCAGGCCCTGGAGGAGGAGGAGCGCCTCCACCGGCGTGTGTTGGGCCGTTCCAGGGAAGGGGGAGAGCGCCTCGCCTCCGTCCGGGAAGACCTCCTTCAGATCATGGAGGAACGGGCCGGGATCTTTCGAGACGGGGCGGGTCTCCAAGCCGGACTCTCCCAGGTCGAGGAGCTGCGGAGGCGATTCGCCGAGATCGCCCTGGATGACCGGAGCCTGACCTTCAATACCGAACTGACCCACTATCTCGAACTGGAGAACCTGCTGGATGTGGGTGAGACGATCCTCCGATCCGCGCTGGAGCGCACCGAGTCCCGGGGCGCGCACCAGCGTACGGATCATTCCGAACGGAACGACGACGACTTCCTCACCCACAGCCTCTGCTACCGCGAGGAGGACGGGTCCTCGCGGGTGGAGTTCGAACCGGTGACGATCACCCGCTGGCCGCCCGAGGAGCGCCATTATGGCGAATGACAAGGCGAAGGACCCGATGGAGGACGCGGTTGGAACCATCACGCTCCAGGTCTTCCGATACCGTCCGGAGAAGGAGGAGGAGCCCGTCTACGAGACGTTCGAGGTCCCGTACCAGGAGGACTGGATGGTCCTGGACGCATTGAACCATGTGAAGGACCAGATGGACGGAAGCCTCTCCTATCGGTGGTCCTGCCGGATGGGGGTCTGCGGAAGCTGTGGCATGTCGGTGAACGGGGAGCCCGTCCTCACCTGCGCCACCTACATCGAGGAGCTCCTCCCGGGCCCCATCCGCATCGACCCCCTGCGCGGTTTCCCGGTGATCCGGGACCTGGTGGGCGACCTGGGGGATTTCATGGAGAAGCTTCAGCGGGTGAAACCCTGGATCATCAGGGCGGAGGAGGAGCCCCTGGAAGCGGGAGCGATCCCACAGACCCCCGGGCAGGTGGAGGAATACCGCCAGTACAGCATGTGCATCAACTGTATGCTCTGCTACGCCGCCTGTCCCATCTACGAGCTGGAGCCGGGCTTCATCGGTCCCGCCGCCATCGCCCTCGCGCAGCGGTACAATCTGGATTCCAGGGACGATGGCGCCGAGGAGCGGATGGAGATCCTCTCCCGGAAGGAAGGGGTGTGGGACTGCACCCTCGTGGGCGAATGCTCGGTGGTGTGCCCGAAGGACGTGGATCCGGCCGGTGCCATCCAGCGGTACAAGGTCGCGGCGACCATGGACTGGTTCCGGTCCCTGCTGACCCCCGGGAGGAGCGGATGACGAGCCGGAAGGAAGGGGTGAGCGGCGGGAACGGGGAGACGTCCCCCCCGTCCCCCTCAGCCGAAGCCGGCACCCCGGAAGGGACGATCCCGGAGGAGGTTCACGCCATGGGCGACCGGGGGGAGCCCTCCGCCCCGGAGAATCCGCATCACACCCGGTACCACCCGAAGTGGCACCGGGAGCCCATCCCCATCACCTGGTGGACTCGGAACCGGCGCTATGCCGCCTTCATCCTCCGGGAGCTCACCAGCGTCCTCGTGCTCTACGCCGGGGTCCTCCTCCTGGTCCACCTCGTGGCGCTCAGCCGGGGGCCGGAGAGCCATGCCGCCTTCCAGGAGTGGCTCGGACGACCCGGGGTGGTGGTCTTCCATCTCCTCGTCCTGGCGGGGCTCCTCTATCACACGGTGACCTGGCTGAACCTGGCCCCCCGGGCCATCGTTCCCCACATCCGGGGCCGCCGGATCCCGCCCCGAGTTGTCCTGCTGGCCCACTACCTCGCCTGGTTCGCTCTCTCGGCCGTCCTCCTGGCCGTCCTCTGGCCCACACTCAGAGGTTGAGGGGAGACGCCATGGCCCTCAAGCCCCCCCGGGAACCGCTGGTCTGGGCCCTCTTCAGCGGAGGCGGGATGGCTGCCGCCCTGGTACTCCCCGCCCTGGCCGCCATCCTCTGGCTCGCGGCGCCCCTGGGGCTCCTTGGGCCCCTGGACCATGAGGGGATGGGGCGCCTGGCGGAGCATGCGCTGATGCGTTTGGCGCTGGGAATCCTCCTCCCCCTACTTTTTTTCCACTGGGCCCACCGCTTCCGCTACACCCTCTACGACGGGCTCCAGCTCTACCACCTGAGCCGGTTGATTGCCCTGGTGACCTACGGTGCCGCCCTCGTCCTCTCGGCGGGGGCCCTCTGGGTCCTCTGGAGCCTCGGCTGAGAAAGGGGAGGGAGGGGGAAGCCCTGGGAGGCAGCATATATTCGGTCACACTCGCCACAGCTTGGAGATGAACCATGAAGGCTCCACGAATGTCCCATCGGCAGCGGTATTCCACCGCGTTGTTCCTGATCCCCATGGAGCGGTGATGACCAGGGAGATGGAAGGAAGCGATGATCTGGTCCTCGGAGTCGACATCGGAGGCTCCAAGATCGCCCTGGGAGCCGTGGACCCATCGGGTCGGATAACCGTCCTGCATCGCCACCCGACAGGAGGGCACCGGGAGCCGGAGGCCATCATCGACGACCTGGTGGGCCATATCCAGGCTCTCCAAAAGGAGTTGGACACCCCCCCGATGGGAATCGGGGTGGGGATCTGCGGATTGGTCTCGGCGGATTCCGGAGTTGTCCGCCACTCGCCCAACCTTCCCCGCTGGGCCGATGTGCCCATCAAGGACCGGCTCCAGGAGCGGCTGGAGTTCCCGGTGACGGTGGCGAATGATGTTGAGGCCGTCGCCCTGGGCGAGTGGAGTCAGACCACCGGCCGGGGTATCGACGACCTGGCGGTGGTTTTCATCGGGACCGGTGTTGGAGGCGGGATCGTCACCGGCGGAAGACCCCTGAGGGGTCACCTGGGCTACGCCGCCGAGGTGGGGCACACCACCATCGTGGTGGATGGGAGGGAATGCCACTGCGGAAACCTGGGGTGCCTTGAGGCCTACGTTGGAGGCTGGGCCATCGCCTGCCGGACCCGGGAGGCTGTGAAGCGGGACCCCGGAGACGGAGCCCGCCTCGTGGAGATGGCCGGCGGCCTCGAGGCCATCGAGGCGGAGACGGTGGCCCGGGCCCATGGAACCGGGGACGGGCTCGCAAAGCGGATCGTCGAGGAGACCGGCCACTACCTGGGCGCCGGCCTGGTGGGGATCGTCAACAGCTTCAACCCACAACGGGTCGTGCTGGGCGGCGGGGTCATGGAGGGGATTCCCCAACTCCTGGAAATAGCCCGGAAGCATGTCCATGCCTTCGCCCTCCCCGGATCCACCGCGGAGTTGGAGATGGCCGCCGCCGAGCTGGGAGCGGAGGCCGGTGTAATCGGTGGGGCCGTCCTGGCCCGGAAGGCCCTGGAGGCTGGGGTGGAAGACTGAGGGAGGACTCCGCGAGCCATGACTGCACCCCCTCCCGCTTCCGCCCCCAATCCATTTCAGGTCGGGCGGAAGTGAACGATTTGCCGAAACCGGGGTCGTTCCATAACGGTGGCGAGGGTCGGTACGATTCCTGCTTATTAAATTGATTCACGACGGCTCCAAGGGCGGCGGGCGCGGGCACGCCAGGTATCCCCTCGATGCCGGAGGTTGGAACCGCGGTGTAGGAGGACGGTTGGACAGATACACAACTCGCCTTCCCGGAGCTGGGTCGGGCGCGCCGGAGGACGCTCCTTCGGCGGAAGGCCATCGGGGTTTTCGGGGAGCTTCCCCATGAGGCACCCTGGCTCCCCGCCCCCCCCGATCCGTCCGCGGTCGGGAACCCGTCTCCCCGTGCTCCTGCTGACCTTGGTCTGGGCCGTCCTCCCCGCCGGAAACCTCCAGGCCCAGACGACCATTCCGGGCGGTCCGCCCCCGCTGGTTCAGGAGGTTTCCTTCGAGGGGGCTCAGGAGCTCTCCCCGTCCACTCTCGAGATGTGGGTCGCCACCCAGCCGACCCGGTGCCGAGCTCTCCTCCTCCGTCCGTTCTGTCTCTTCTCCGACGGAGCCGTCTTCACGGAAAGGCACCGCCTCGACCCGGACGAACTCCCCCGGGACGAACTACGCCTCCGGGTCATCTACTTCCGCGAAGGATTCCGGGAGGCGGCCGTATCCTCCGAGGTCCGGGACCACCCCGACGGCGTGGGGGTCCGGTTCCACCTCGAGGAGGGCCCGCCCACCCTCCTCCGGGAACTGGAGATACGACAGACACGGGAGGTTCTGAGCCGGCGAGAGATCGAGGCCACGGGGCTACCGGTGGAAGGGCGGCCCCTGAGCCTCGACGCCCTCGCCCAGGGCCTGGAGGACCTCCGGGAGGAACTGGAGGCAAAGGGATACCTCGATGCCCGGATCCAGGACACCATCGAGGTCTTTGCGGAGAGCAGGGAAGCCCGCGTCCGGGTGGATATCGAGACCGGTGCCCGGGCAACGGTGGAAGGTTTCGAACTCGTGGGGAACGAGGAGGTGGAGGACGAGACGATCCTACTGGCCCTCCACCTCGAGGAGGGAGATGTCATCACCGCTCCCCTTCTCCGGAGGAGCCGGAATGCCCTCCATCAATCCAATCTCTTCCACGAGGCCAATGTCACCGTCCCAGACCAGCCGGACAGCGCCAAGGTGGTGGAGGTACGGCTCCGGGAGGCCCCCCCTCGGCTGGGGCGGATCGGAGGGGGATTCAGCACCCTCGAATTCGGTCAGCTGGAGGGGCGCTTCAGCCACTACAACTGGATGGGTGGCGGGCGGCGCCTCGACCTGAGGGCAGGCGTCGGGAATCTCCTCGCTCCGCAGCTCACCGACTTTGGTCCCTTCCACGACATCCTCCCAGGAGAGCTGGGCGGGGTGGATGAGGCTCCCTTCCGGCGGCCGACCTGGCAGCTCAGCGCAGACTTCCAGCAGCCGGCCTTCCGGGCGGCGGCGAATGTCCTGGCACTTGGACTCTTCTCCAATCGCCGCATCATTCCCGGGATCTCCGTGGATGAGGGCTACGGAGCGGAGATCTCCCTGATCCGACGATTGGCCTTTCGGAGTCCCCTGAGTCTCAGCTACCGATTCGAGATCACTTCGGTGGAGGCGGGAGACGTGTTCTTCTGCGTCAACCACGGGATCTGCGAGCTCTCCGCCATCGAGTCCCTCCGAGGGCGGAACACCCTCTCGCCCATCGCTCTCAGCTATCAGACCGACCGGAGCGACCACCCCCTGGGACCCACCACCGGATACCGGGTGCGTCTCGACCTGGAGCACGCCTCGGGGGCCACCCTCTCCGACTTCCGCCACAACCGGGTCTCCGGCGAGGCGAGCTGGTATCAGCCCTTCGCCGGTCCTCCCCCCCACGTCCTGGCCGGGCGGCTCCGGGCAGGTTGGGTCCGCTCCCTGGGAGGCACCTCCGAGGCGCTGGGGATCGCGGGGTCGGAAGACGGGCTCCTCCATCCCCGGAAGCGCTTCTTTGCCGGAGGGGCTCGCTCGGTCCGGGGCTTCACCGAGAACCAGCTCGGACCCCGGATCCTCACGATCCCCCGCCAGGAGCTCCTGGACGAGGACCGGTGCACCCCAGGGGAGATCGCCGACCGGAGCTGTGATCCGTCCCTTGCACCCAGCGATGCCTTCTCACCCCGACCCATCGGGGGGACCAGCCTCCTGGAAGCGAACGTGGAATACCGGATCCCCCTGGGAGCGGCCACCCTCGCCTTCTTCGTGGACGGCGCGCTGGTGGGAGGAAGACTGGGCGCCTTCTTCCAGGAGGCCACCGGAGCCGTGACCCCCGGGGTGGGCGCCCGCTTCCCGTCCCCTGCGGGGCCCATCCGCCTCGACCTCGGCTTCCAGCCCAGGGCGGTGGCCTTCCTCCCGGTGGTGACCGAGGGGGAAGCGCCCGGCGAGACGGGACGGAGGGAGTTGGTGCAGCTCCAGGACCAACGACCCTGGGATCCCCTCGAGGACAAAGGGACCCTGGGCCGGATCCTGGGCCGGCTCACCCTCCATTTCTCCATCGGTGAGGCCTTCTGATGGCCCCGGCGGAAGGGGGAGCCCAGCGCTCCGAGGGAGCGGAGGGGAGGTCCACCCCCCAGAAGGTGGGCCAGAAGGTGGGAAAGGTCCTCCTCCTGACCCTTGCGGGGCTCGTCCTCGTGGCGGTCATCGGGGTAGCCGTCCTCACCAACACCCCCTGGGGGCGAGAGCAGATCCGGGGCATCGTCCTGGATCAACTGGACGAGGTGGTGGAGGGGCGGATCGAGGTCGGCCGGCTTTCGGGCAACCTCCTTCGGAGGGTCGGTCTTCGGGACGTCTCGCTGGTGGATGACCAAGGCCGCCCGTTCCTGGAGGCCGAGGAGGTGTGGATCCGATACTCCATCACCGGGCTCCTCCGCCAGCGGATCATCCTCACCGGGCTCCATATCGAGAACGCCCGTATCGTCCTGGACGATCCACCGGAAGAAGGGTGGAACTTCGCCCGCATCTTCCTGCCGGACCCGGACCCGGAGCCGGAGCCTGGGTGGGGCGACTGGGTGGAGCTCCGGGAGGTCCGGATCGCCCGTACCGACGTCCTCATCCGGATGCCGTGGGCCCCAGATCAGGCGCTGCCCCAGGCGGAGCGGGAGGAGGTGATCCGCCAGGCGCTGGCCGCCGAGACCCGGGAACGGGTGGTGGAGGTGCCCGGAGGCTACCAGAGCATCATGGAGTTCCGGGAGCTGAATGCCCACCTCCCCAGGATCCTGGTGGCCCATCCCGATACGGCGGATACGGCGGTGGAGGTGGCGGAACTCAGCGTCACCGCCCTCCCCTTCCATCCGCCGGCCGCCGAGATCCGTGATCTCTCCGGGCGGATCCGGGTGGGAGAGGAGGCCTTCCTTTTCGAGGAGCTCAGGGTGGAGCTCCCCAACTCCCGCATCCGGGCGGAGGGACTCTTCGCATTCGACTACGGACAGGGCCGTTTCGAGGTCGAGGCGGACCCCCTCGAGCTCGCCGATCTCCGCTTCCTCCATCCGCCCCTCCCCCGGGAGATGGAAGGGCAGGCCCGGGTGGCCGTCACCCAGGCTGAGGCCCTGACCCGCCTCCGGGTGGAGGAACTCGCCTTCGCGCTGGAAGGGGGTCGGATCGAAGGCGATCTGGAGGTCGCCTTCGGAGAGACCCTCCAGGTGGATCGGACCTCCCTCGGCTTCGAAGGGGTCCCCACCCGGCTCCTGGCTGAAGCGCTGCCGGAGCTGGAGATGCCCATCCACGGGGAGTTGAGCGGAAGGGTGGAGACGAGGGGAGGGGGAGTGTCCAGGGGGCCAGGGGAGGCGGACACCCCGGGGACCGCGACCGCCCTGGAGCTGGAGGAGGTCTGGCTGGAGTTCGCGGATGAGGAGGGCCGGACGAGCCGGGCCTTCGCGGAAGGACGGATCCATCTGTCCATGGATCCGGAAGAGATGGGGATGCAAGGGCTCAGGGTGGGGCTCGACCCCCTTCACACCGGCATCGTCCGTGCTTTCCTGCCGGAGGCCCGCCTCCATGGGGTCATCGAGGCACTGGCGACCCTGGATGGTCCGGTGATGGGCCCCTTCCACCTCCAGGGCTCCCTCCTCCACCGGGACCCCGTGGCCGGGGTGAGCCGGGCTGGGGCCCTGGGAGAGGTGGACCTCCGGGAGGAGTTCCGCCTCTCCGACCTCAGGATCCAACTGGACGAGATCCAGCTGGAGTTGGCCCGGGAGTGGATGGAGCCGCTCCCCTCCGGAACCACCCTCTCCGGCGCCGTGCACCTGGACGGGGTGCCGGCCCGCCTTCTCCAGGTGGAGGGCGACCTCTCCGTCCACGATCCGGCCGTCCCTGATCCGGGGAGCGGGGTCAGCCGTTTCACCGTCCTTGGTGGGATCAGCGCAGGGGAGGAGGTCACCCTCCACAGCTTCGAGGTGACGCTGGCTCCGCTGGAAGTGGAGTTGCTCCGTGGGGTCGTCGCCGACCTTCCAGTGGCCGGTACCCTGGAGGGCACCACCGTCCTTGACGGGTCTCCCGGCTCAGGCCTCGCATTCGAGACGGAGCTGATGCACGAGGAGGGCGATGAACGTTCGTGGGTTCAGGGAGAGGGGGAAGTGGCCATGACCGGGGAGGGGCGGGTCTCCGTTGACCTGGAGATCCATGAACTCTCCCTGGTGACCCTGGGGCGATTTGCGCCGGAAGCCCAACTCGAAGGAACGATGGCCGGAGATCTCCAGGCGACGGGCACCCTGGCCGATCTCCAGGTGCAGGCTGATCTGGAGCTTCCGGAAGAGGCCGCCCTCCAGGCCCGGGGCGTCCTGGACCTCGCCGGCGAAGCGCCCGTCTACGAGCTTCGACTCCTCCTCGCCGATCTCAACCTGGCGGCCCTTTCCCGGCGGATGCCGGAGGCCACCTCCATCGGCGGAACGGTGGGGGTGGATGGTCGCGGGACCGACCCCACCTCCCTGCAGGCGACCCTCTCTGTGGACCTGGTGGATGACGAGCCGAGCGACCCCCGCCTCCTCCATGCCAGCGCCCGGGTGGAGGACGCCCTGGCCACCCTCGATTCCCTCCGCTGGCGAAGCGGGAGTTCCCGACTCCGGGTCGATGGGAGCTTCGGCCTCTCCGGCGCCCGATCCGGGGAACTCCATTACCAGGTGGCCCTGGACTCCCTACACCTCCTCTCTCCCTTCCTCTCCCTGGATCCCGGCACCATGGAGCCCCGGCCCGCCGTCCTCCGGGAATCCCTGAACGAACGGGAGGCGGAACTCCTGGAGGCGATCCGGGAGGCGGAGGTGGAATTCCTGGCCACCGGCCGGGAGCCCACCGTTCCAGCGCCCACCGACACCCTGGGGATCGTGGGCATCCAGACCGATGTCCTGGGCGGACGCATGGAGGCGTCCGGAAGGGTGGAGGGAAATGTGGAGGCCTTCGACCTGGAGGGAGAGGTCGAGGTCGAGGAACTCCTCGCCTGGGGGCACCATGTGGGAAGGGCCTCCTTGCGCTACATCGTCGAGGGGGTGGGCCAGGACGAGACCACCGCGTCGGTGGAGGCGGAAGCCGCCACCCTCCTCCTGGCCGGCTTCCGTTACGACGGTCTCTCCCTGAGCGCCGACTACCAGGGGAGCGATCCCCCCGGCGCCGATCCCGTCCATGCGGGGAGCGGATCCCTTTCCGTGGAACAGGATGAGGACACCCGGATCCAGGCGGCGGCGGCCTTCCATGTGGCCCGGGAGCGCTACCAGGTGGAGCTGGAGCATCTCACCCTGGACTTCGAGGAGGCCTCCTGGCAGCTACCGCACCCGGCGCACCTGCATTGGAGCGGTGACGGCATCCGAGTGGAGGAGTTCACCCTTGAGAGCGAGGGGGAAGCCATCCTCCAGGTGGACGGCGGGCTTCCCGTGGCCGAGGCGGGAGCCCTGGACATCCGGATCCAGGAAATGGAGATCGCCCCCCTCCTGATCCTTCTCCAGGAACGGGAGGGGCTCCAGGGCCGCCTGTCCTTCGAGGCCCCCATACGGGGCACGGCAGGTCGCCCCCGTTTCGAGGGGAGGGCGGCGTGGACGGAAGTCGAGCTGGAGGGGAACGGCATCCCAGACGCCACCGCCCGCTTCACCTACCTGGACCGGGAGTTCACGGCGGATCTCTCCATGGAGGCGGAGGGGGATCCCCTGCTCACCCTGGAGGCGATCCTCCCGCTGGATCTCAGTCTGGTGGACGCCGCCGAGCCCCGGCTCCTCCCCGACCCGATCCGGATCGAGGCCCGCCTCCACGATCTTCCCCTGGACGGCTTCGCTGCCTTTTCGGAGGAGCTGGAGGATCTGCAGGGAACGGTCGCCGGCCACTTCACCGTGGGCGGCACCTTCGAAGCGCCGGAAACCGAGGGAAGTGTGGAGCTGGTGGCGCCTGGCGTCACCATCGTCCCCCTGGGATTGCGGGTGCGGGACATCGCGGGGAGCCTCCGTCTCGAGGACCGGGTGGTGACGGTGGACTCGCTGGTGGCCCATAGCCGGGGGCCCATCCGGGTGAGGGGTGGACTGGATGTCAGCACTCCCGCCGAGCCGGCCTTCGACCTGGTGGTGGAGGCCCGGGACGCTCGCGTCATCTACACTGCCGACGCCAATGTGCGGGTGGATGCGGACCTGTCGGTGACCGGGCCCTTCGACGGGGTCCTGGTGGAGGGTCGGGTCCGCACCCGGAGCGGGGTCGTCCGGATCCCCGAAACCCGGGAGATGGCCGAACCCGGCCCCCTCGACCTCCAGGACCCCGCCACCTTCGAGCGGGTGGATCAGATCCTGGTCCAGGCCCGGGACGCCCTCATCCCTCCCTCGCCCCTGGTGGAGGAACTCAGGGTCCGCCTCGACCTCCAGATCGACCGGGACTTCTGGGTCCGCTCCCAGGAGGCCAATGTGGAACTACACACGCTCCCCGCCGTCGGCCCCCTGAGCGTCCGGATGGATGGCATCGCGGCCAGGGACATGACCCTCGAGGGCACCATCAACACCGACCGGGGGGAGTACGAGTTCATGGGCCGGCGCTTCAGCATCAGCCGTGGGGCGGTCACCTTCACCCCCGGGCTCGAACTGGATCCCCTCATCCGCCTCACTGCGGAACAGGAGGTCCAGCTCCCGGGGCGTGAGGCCTTCGACATCCGGATCATCGTTGATGGCACCTTGTTGGACCTGCGGACGGAGTTCGAGAGCACCGCCCAGCCTCCCCTATCGCAGACGGACCTTCTCAGCTTGATGGTCTTCGGCCGAGAGGCCGGATCCCTCCTTCAGCAGCCCGGCTCCTCCCTTTCCGGCCAGGGGAGTTCAGGGGGTCCGCTGGTGGGGAGTGTGGCCGCTCGAGCCACCCAGCAGTTCGCCACGGTGGGGGTGGAAGCGCTGTTGAAGGAGGTGGAGTCCGAGACCGCTCGTGCCCTGGGGCTCGATGTCCTCCACATCCAGCCCACCGACACCCCCGCAGAGATCTTCACCGGCCGGGCCCTGGATGTCCTCCGGGGCACGGAGATCGAGGCCGGACGCTACCTCACCTCACGGCTCTTCGTCTCGGGGCAGGCCCGGCCCACCTTCGTCCACCCGGGAGCCCGCATGGAGTACCAGACCGACACCGGTTACCTCTGGCGCGCCACCTGGCGTCCCCGCTTCCTTCCAGCCCTTCCGTCCCTGGCCCCCACGGAGCCCGATCGGGCCAGCGTGCTGGGGATGTTCCTCCTCCGGGAGTGGAGGTTCTGAGAAGGGAGAAGGGGGGGCTGCCGAACGGCAGCCCCCCCTTCTCCCTT
>SL_3KL_010_SEDDRAFT_10001060_pt1 | contig 24468 bp, 19 predicted proteins | sample SodLakKL_010_SED_2_FD_10381 | JGI IMG/M metagenome (IMG submission 10381) | reverse complement strand
GACAATACCCACACAATCACCAGCAAAATAAAGAAGAGCATGGCGGGATCGGGGAGTTTGTTGCCAGCCTTTTCGATGAAGTTTAGAAATTTGTCAAACATGGTGCCTCTGTCTTCCGACGACGGAGGCGCACTTTCAGGTTCTTTTTTCTCTTCGGCCACTGTAGAGCAGTTTAGTTAGAAATTTAAAGATTCATCGTGCGTTCAGCAGGTTGCTTTTAATCGACCTGTCAGAGTTCCAAATCTCATAACAGCGTCGGCCGGTAAGACGCTGACAAAATCCAAAAACCCGCCGGATGCTGTCAGGCCAACAAATCTTGGTCAACCATTAAACGCTTAATTACAAGTTTGAAAAATAAGGTATTTGGAACTGTTTGCAAGTAAAAAATGGAGCATAGAAAAAGAATTTCAAAAAATCAGATAAATCTGATTGACATCCTCAAAAACCCTCGCGGGTTAACTTTCTGAAATACCGGCCATGATATGCGAACTATCCACTGTATTTATTATATTTTTTAAAATGAACTAATTTTGATATTTATGTATTTTAGCACAACAGACGACAGTATAGAACTTGGTAAAATCAGAGACGATCTTGAGTTTTTGCATCACTGTTTTGTAACCATGCTCCGGGAATCAGGTGAAAGTGATGTAGCCGATTTTATCAATAAGGGCGACTTTAAGGCAGCAGACTCTGGAAAAATAAGCAAGGCTTTTTCTCTATATTTTCAATTGACTACTATTGTTGAAGAAAATGCAGCCGTTCAACTTCGCAGAAAACTTGAAAATGAGCATGGCCTGCATCGCATTTCGGGACTTTGGGGGCGTACACTGAAAGATTTGAAAGAAAGCGGAGTAGAAGAAAGTGAGATCGCGGCGTTGCTTCCTAATACCCGAATCGAACCGGTTTTTACAGCTCATCCTACAGAATCAAAACGATCCACAGTTATTGACCAGCTCCGCTCCATCTATTTGCTGATGGTAAAAAGAGAAAACCAGGTGTGGACAGAAAACGAGCTACAGGAAATTGAGCATGAAATTATAGCTGCCATGCAGCGCTTGTGGCATACCGGCCAGGTTTTTTTGCAAAAACCTAAAATTGAAGACGAGCGCAGAAATGTTCTCCACTACCTGAAAAATGTATTTCCAAATGTTCTGCATCTTCTCGACCATCGCCTGCGCAATGCATGGGAAAAGACCGGGTTCAATCCGGAGCTGCTCCGTTCAAGATCTTCTTTGCCGGCCGTACAATTTGGAAACTGGGTTGGCGGAGACCGGGACGGACATCCATTTGTTACCGATCGTGTTACATCGGAAACCCTCCTCGAATTCAGAAAAGAGGCATTGCTGCTGTTGCATGAACAATTATCAAAGTTGGCTCAAAAACTCAGTATTTCAATCCATGAAGTTTCGCCACCCGATGCCATTCAGAAACGAATCAGGCAGATGGCCGAACGGTGTGGAACAGAATCCGCAACGGCTTTGGAACGTAACCCGGATGAACCGTGGCGGCAATACCTCAATTTAATGCAGCTTCTTCTTCCTCTCGATAACAATGGCAAGCCGCTGCTGAATCCTGATCCCGAGCGTTATTATCGGGATGAAATGGAACTTTTAAAAGACCTTGACCTGCTCACAACATCCCTCCATTCCATTAATGCATCGCGCATTGTAATGGCCGATGTTGAACCGGTAGCCCGAATGGCTGAAACTTTCGGTTTTCATCTTGCATCCCTGGATATCCGCCAAAACAGCCGTTTCCATGATCAGGCACTTTCCCAGCTATTGAAGGCAGCCGGCATACCTGATGGCGAAAACTTTGCAGAATGGCCCGAAAAGAAACGTGTTGAATTTTTAAACCGTGAATTGGAAATGCCCCGGCCATTTGTGCACAACCGCTTTGGTTTGGGTGAAGAATCGGATGCCGTTCTTTCCTGCTACCGTGTACTTTATAAATATTTCACTCGGTTTGGCCACAGAGGAATCGGTTCACTGATTGTCAGTATGACCCGAAACCTGAGTGATCTGCTGGTAGTTTATGTTCTGTGCAGAGAAGCAGGCCTGGCAACCATCACAGATAAGGGATTGGTTTGCAATTTTCCCGTGGTTCCACTTCTCGAAACTATCGAAGATCTGGAAAAAGGGCCCGATATTCTTGACGCTTTTCTGTCTCATCCCGTAACGGTTCGTACGCTTAAGTACCGGGCCGAACTGGAAAAAAGAGAGCCGACTCAACAGGTGATGATCGGCTACAGTGACAGTAACAAAGACGGCGGTATACTGGCAAGCCTTTGGAGTCTGCATTATGCCCAGCGCAAACTCAGCGAAACCGGTAAAAACCATAATATTAAAATCCGGTTTTTCCATGGCCGCGGGGGTACCATCAGCCGCGGAGCCGGGCCTACACACAGATTTATCGCAGGCTTGCCTCCTTCTGCCATTCAGGGAGACCTCCGGCTAACCGAACAGGGAGAAGTGATATCTCAAAAATATGCCAACCGAATCACAGCACTTTATAATCTTGAGCTGCTTCAAGCCGGAACAGCCGGATTAACTCTCGGTGTGTTTGACAAGACCAACATCAGAAAAACAAAAGCCGGTGATGAGAGCGCTCAAACAGATCAAAAGCTTGAAGAAATTATAAACCGGCTTTACGACTACAGCCTTGAAAGTTATCAGAAACTGGTTCAATCTGAAGATTTTGTTCGATTTTATGCACAAGCCACCCCCATAGATCTTATTGAAATGAGCAGCATCGGATCAAGGCCGGCAAGGCGTACAGGTAAAAGAACATTTCAGGATTTACGCGCAATACCCTGGGTTTTTAGCTGGAGCCAGGCTCGTTTTTTCCTTACCGGCTGGTATGGTGTAGGCGCCGCACTCGAACGGCTTCGCGAGCAGGATCAGGAATCCTTTGACCTGCTGAGCCGCAATGCCATCGGATATATGCCATTCCGGTACATCATTACAAGTGCTTCATCTGCCATTGCACTGACCGATATTGACATCATGAAATCTTACGCTTCTCTTGTGGATGACAATGAACTGGCTGAACACTATCTGAGCCTGATTACGGACGAATTTTATCGAACCAAACAGATGCTTGAACTTCTTTACGGCCACAAACTGCGCGACAGACGCCCCCGGTTGTATCAGATGATCGATTTTCGGTCTGAACGCCTGAAACCTTTGCATGAGCTGCAAATCCGGCAGTTAAAAGAGTGGCGGAGTTTGAAAAAAGACGATAACAATGATCAAACCGCCGAAAAACTGCCGGACATGCTTTTGGTTTTAAATGCAATTGCAAGCGGACTGGGAACAACCGGGTAGCCCTGGTAATTGCTCCATGTATATCTAATTTTTTAGTCCGGATGTTTATTTTTGCTTGTTTCCAGTAGAACCACATTTTTTGTAATTCATTCATCATTAAAAAAATATTTACAGTGGAACCGGATAAAAATAACAGAATCGAAAAAGTTGAAAGTTGACAACTTTTCAAAAGAGGTTACGGCAAATGGATAGTATTTATCTATTGCTAATTCAATAATATACAACTATCCATATTTATTAAAATGTGTTGTCAACTGCCTACTGTCAACTCAATCCGATAACAGTCAGGAGCCTGAAAACGTGAGTATGTAGCAAGCACTTGTTATTAAATTTTTATATCAGCCGTCATCCGTCACACACCCCTCACTCGCCGTGGATACACTCTTTGCATATTTATAAAGAATTCCACTCTTGTATTTCAGTTCGGGGGCTTGCCAGTTTTTGCGCCGCTGTTCCAACTCCTCATCGGAAAGATCCACGTTTAAAATTCGCTTGTCTGCATTAATGGTGATGGTGTCACCGTCTTTCAGCAAGACGATGGTTCCTCCAAGCTGGGCTTCTGGCGTTACATGGCCAATTACAAATCCGTGGGTTCCACCTGAAAAACGGCCGTCTGTGATCAATGCCACTTCTTTGCCGAGGCCGGCTCCCATTATTGCAGCGGTAATTGAGAGCATCTCCCGCATACCGGGACCACCTTTCGGGCCCTCGTAACGGATCACAACCACATCCCCTTTTTTCACTTTCCCGGCTTGAATGCCCTGCAGGCAATCTTCTTCCGATTCAAAGACTTTCGCTGTTCCGGTGAATCGGGTACCCTCTTTTCCGGTAATTTTTGCCACACTGCCTTCGGGCGACAAATTGCCATACAATATCTGAAGATGGCCTGTTTTTTTGATTGGATCGGAAACCGAGCGAATAATATTTTGCTCTTCAAGCAGGCCGGGCACTTCATCCACATTTTCAGCAAGGGTTTTTCCGGTTACGGTGATGCAATCTCCGTGAAGAAATCCTTCCTCCAGCAACATTTTCTGAACTGCAGGTACGCCTCCAACATTATAAAGGTCTTCCATCACATATTTGCCGCTCGGTTTCAGATCGGCGAGAAAGGGAGTTCGGTCACTCACTGCCTGGAAATCATCAATCGTAAAATCTACGTCGGCCGCTTTTGCGATGGCCAGCATATGCATTACGGCATTGGTTGAACCGCCAAGGGCTATAATCATGGAAACGGCATTTTCGAGAGATTTTTTTGTGATAATATCACGCGGCTTGATGTCTTTTTCCAGAATATTTAAAATGGCACTGCCTGCCTTCTCACACTCTTTTTTCTTTTGCTGATGGGTGGCAGGTATGGAAGAACTGAAAGGCAAACTCATTCCGAGAGTTTCAATGGCCGAAGCCATCGTGTTGGCCGTATACATTCCACCGCAGGCACCTGCACCGGGACAGGCGTGTTTCAAAACGTTGTTCATCTCCTCTTCGTCAATCTCTTTTGAGAGATATTTCCCGTACGATTCGAATGCTGAGACAATATCCAGCTTTTCACCATTGAGATTGCCGGGACGAATGGTGCCGCCATAAACCATAATGGATGGCCGGTTGAGGCGCGCCATAGCCATTACGGAACCGGGCATATTTTTATCGCAACCCACAACAGAAATGTTGGCATCGTACCACTGCGCCTGCATGACAATTTCAATAGAGTCGGCGATGATATCTCTGGACGGAAGTGAGAACTTCATTCCCTGTGTTCCCATTGAAATTCCGTCGCTCACCCCAATGGAGTGAAACACAAAACCCACCATGTTTTTACCCCACACCGATTGCTTGATCAGGCCGGCTAAATCATTCAAATGCATGTTGCAGGGATTGCCGTCCCAGCCGGTACTTGCAATGCCAACCTGGGGTTTGTTCAAGTCTTCCTCGCTCAAACCGGCAGCAAAAAGCATAGCCTTGGAACCAACTTGTGACTGTTCCTGTGTTAATCTGGAGCTATATTTATTTAATTTATTCATTCTTTAATATAATTCTTTAATACTCTGTTATTTATAGACTTAAATAATATATTATATTTTTATGGAAGCGCTTTTAAAAAATATATTTTAAGTTTCACTTCTGGCTCAAAAACTATATAAAATAATTCTTGACTCAAACACACACGCTGTATATGTTTTTGCAGGTGATAATCACATAACAGATTACAAATTGTCTGAAGCAATAACACATAAACTTTTTCACACTTTTAACTACGCATCTGCCGGGCGCAGAAATGCTCTTGCTTTAAGTGCTATGAGTTTGCTTACCGTGTTAACTGCGATCACTCTTTCCATCACATCTGTTATCTCTATTATTATTCCCTCTATCGATATTATTAGCATTATTATTGGGCTAATTCTATCCATACTAATTTCTGGCATTCTAATTCTAAACCTAATTATTAGATAATCCCACCAGCCAGAGGTTAGAATTCGAAATCCCATAAATAGTTTTTCATTTCTTTTTTGACCTCTGGCGGGTAACCTATATCCGTGAGTCAATATGAAATATCAAAAATCAACATCCACATCCACAGCAAAAAAAATTGAATCCGAAATGTCCCTGAAGCCTGTTAAAAAGGCGGTCAGCCCTGAAACTCAAACATTTAACGGTGCAGAAATTCTCATAAAAACCCTCGCTGACCTCGATGTTGACACCATCTTCGGCTATCCGGGTGGTGCGGTTCTCCCTGTATATGACACTCTTTTTGACAACCACGACCTGAATCACGTTTTGATACGCCACGAACAGGCCGGAACTCATGCCGCCGACGGATATGCACGCGCTACAGGTAAACCGGGAGTGGTGCTGGTTACATCAGGCCCGGGCGGCACAAACACTGTAACGGGAATTGCCACGGCAATGATGGATTCCATTCCTCTGGTAGTTCTTACCGGACAGGTACCGACCAGTGTGATCGGGAATGATGCCTTCCAGGAGGCCGATATTGTGGGAATTACCCGGCCTATCACCAAGCAAAACTATCTTGTCAGAGATGTAAGCGAACTTGAAGATGTTCTCCGCGAAGCGTTCCACATTGCCACAAACGGCAGGCCAGGACCGGTTTTGGTAGATCTGCCCAAAGATATGCTGAATACTGTCGGCAATTACAAGTGTAACAAAAAAGTGGATATCCCAAGTTTTAAACCCACGCTTCACGGTCATCAGCCACAAATTGCGAAAGCAGCAAAAATGTTGAGCGAGGCTAAAAAACCGTTGATTTATGTAGGTGGCGGTGCAATTTCCGGAGAAGCCTGGAAAGAAGTTACCGAGTTTGCCGAACGATTAAACGTTCCCGTAACCACAACCTTGATGGGGCTCGGCGTATTTCCCGAAAGCAAACCGCAATCGCTGGGGATGCTGGGAATGCACGGCACCTGGTACGCCAATATGGCGATGACCGAGTGCGACGTTCTTCTGGCTGTAGGCGCCCGCTTTGATGATCGCGTAACCGGCCGACTCAATGGGTTTTCACAAAAATCCAGAAAAATTCACATCGATATTGATCCATCCTGTATCGGAAAAAATGTGGATGTGGAAGTTCCCATCGTGGGAGATGTTAAGCGGGTGATCCCGGCGATCGATAAGCTTGCAACCCCGCCCGAAACGTCAGAGTGGTGGAACATCATCAAAACCTGGAAAAAGGAACATCCGCTGGAGGTTCCACAAGCTGATGACAAAATCTATCCGCAGCAGATGGTCAAGATGATTTCGGAAGTAACCGAAGGTAATGCCATTGTGGTTACCGATGTGGGTCAGCACCAGATGTGGGCGGCACAGCACTACAAATTCAACCATCCACGATCATGGATCTCATCAGGCGGACTCGGGACCATGGGATACGGCTTCCCCGCAGCCTTGGGTGCGGCACTTGCCTGCCCGGACCGGGACGTGGTTTGCATTACAGGCGATGGTGGTTTTCAGATGTCATCTTACGAACTTGCCACGGCCGTGGAATACAAAATTCCCGTAAAAATTGCTCTTATGAATAACAATTGCCTCGGTATGGTTCGCCAGTGGCAGCAGCTTTTCTATAAAAACCGCACCAGCTATTCAGTTTTCGGTTCCAACAATCCCGATTTCGTTAAAATGGCTGAAAGTTATGGAGCTGTTGGAATGCGGGCTACCAATCCAAAAGAAATGAGAGATGTTTTAGACAAGGCAATGAAAATTGATGACGGCCCCGTTTTGATGGATTTTAGCGTGGTGGAAACTGAAAACTGTTACCCGATGGTGCCATCCGGTGCGGCACTTAATGAGATGGTGGAATCTGATGAAGAAGCAAACAAAGGTTAAAACATGAGCACAACTACAATCAAAAAAACACCCAAACACACGCTCTCGGTTGTTGTTAAACACAACCTGAACACACTTTCCCGAATCATCGGAATTTTTAGCGCTAAAGGTTTTGAGCTCGACAGTGTTACCTTTGCATCCGAGGCTGAACCCGGTATGGCCCGGTTGACCATAACCACACGAGGTGATGAAAAAACCGTGGAACAGATCAACAAGCACCTCTACAATGTGGTGGATGTGCTCAAAGTCATCAACCTCACCCATAAAAAATGCATAGAACGCGAGCTGGCAATCGTGAAAGTTTCAACCGCAAAAGTGGGGCGACCTGAAATTATGCTGATTGCTCAGGCTTTCAAGGCGAAAGTGATTGACATTACAAGCGACAAGCTCGCCCTGGAAGTTACCGGAAACACCGACAAAGTGGATGCTATGATTGAGGTACTGCGGCCCTACGGAATTGTTGCTATGTCGCGAACCGGAAGTATTGCACTGAAACGCGAATTTCAGGGAGCTGTGAATATTAACTGACAAGTCATTTCCCTGCTTAAAAATCGGGAAAGATTTAAACAATAAATTTAAAACGTAAATAACACAACTAAACAAACTCAATGAAAGCGAAAACGTATTATAACGGAGATGCAAATCTCGATGTACTATCCAATAAAACAGTAGCAATTATCGGTTATGGCAGCCAGGGACATGCCCATGCCAGAAACCTGCAGGAAAGCGGCGTTAATGTCGTTGTGGGCCTTCGAAAAGGGAGTTCGTCCTGGAAAGAAGCCGAAGAAGCAGGGCTCGAAGTTCTGGAATCAGCAGATGCCGCTGCCAAAGGAGATCTGGTGATGATCCTCATCCCCGATCAGTACCAGGGGCCGTTTTATAAAGAAAAGATTGAACCGAACCTTGAACCCGGCAATGCTTTGCTGTTTGCTCATGGTTTTAACATCCATTTCGGTGAAATTGCACCTCCGGAAAACGTAGATGTTTTTATGGTTGCCCCGAAAGGCCCCGGCCATCTCGTACGCCGGGTATATACGGAAGGCTCCGGTGTACCCTGCCTGTTTGCCATCTATCAGGATGCAACAGGAACCGCCAAAGAAACAGCACTTGCCTACGCCAAAGGCCTGGGCGGAACCCGTGCCGGCGTACTGGAAACCACCTTTAAAGAAGAAACTGAGACCGACCTGTTCGGCGAGCAAGCTGTACTCTGCGGGGGTGCCTCCGAATTGGTGAAAATCGGGTTTGAAGTGTTGATTGAAGCTGGTTATCAGCCGGAAATTGCCTATTTCGAATGCCTCCACGAACTGAAACTGATCGTTGATTTGATGTACGAAGGCGGCATTGAAAGAATGTATTACTCGGTGAGCGATACGGCTGAATATGGCGGCCTCACCCGGGGAACACGCGTGATTGACTCAGACACAAAAAAGCGAATGAAAAACATCCTCGAAGAAGTTCAGAGCGGTGCTTTTGCCAAAGAGTGGATGGACGAAAACCGAAAGGATTTGCCAAATCTCACAAAAATGAGAAATGCTCTTGGTGACCATAAAATTGAAACCGTCGGCAAAGAACTCCGATCTATGATGGACTGGATTGACGAAGAAAAATAGAGGTTCCCGACAAGGAAAAATTTTCAGAAAACCATTATTTCAGAAAACATGCCAAAACCTATTCAAATATTCGATACTACCCTGAGGGATGGAACCCAGGGCGAAAAAGTCTCTTTTTCAGCCGGGGATAAATTCCGTATTGCCAAACGCCTTGATGAGTTTGGGATCGATTACATTGAGGGCGGATGGCCGGGATCGAACCCCAAAGACATGGCATTTTTTGAAAAGGCGAAATCCCATCACTTTCAGCATGCAAAAATTGTTGCTTTTGGCAGTACCTGCCGGGCAGGCAACCGACCGGATGAAGACCCCAATCTCCAGGCTCTGATTCAGGCAGAAACACCCGCCCTTTCATTGTTTGGGAAATCGTGGTTGCTGCATGTTACTGATGCTCTGAAAATTTCTCCTGAAAAAAACCTTGAAATTATTGCCGGTTCTATCAAATACCTGAAAGAGCATGGCAAAGAGATTATTTATGATGCCGAACACTTTTTTGACGGGTACAAAGACAATCCCGAATATGCCATAAAAACTCTGCTTGCCGCACAAAATGCCGGTGCGAATGTACTTGTTTTGTGTGATACAAACGGCGGAACGCTCACGCATGAAATTTCAGCCATTGTAAATGAAATAAAACAGGAAGTTGAAGCTCCGGTGGGCATACACTCTCACAATGATTCGGAACTGGCCGTTGCCAACGCACTTGCCGCGGTCGAGGCCGGTGCTGTGCATGTGCAGGGAACCATCAACGGGTACGGGGAACGCTGTGGAAACGCCAACCTCTGTTCCGTTATTCCCAACCTTCAGTTAAAAATGGGTTATTCCTGCATTCCCGTGAAGAAGTTGGACGGCCTCTCCACCCTTTCAAAATTTGTAAGCGAGCTGGGTAACCTCACACCCGATAACAAACAGCCCTATGTCGGCAAAAGTGCATTTGCCCATAAAGGCGGCATCCACGTAAGTGCCGTCATTAAAAATGAGCAGACGTATGAACACATCAAACCCGAACAGGTGGGGAACAGCCGGAGGGTGCTGGTATCTGATCTCTCGGGAAAAAGTAATGTCACTTACAAATCAGAGGAACTGGGTTTTGAATTTGATAAAAGCTCGAAACAAAGCTCAGAAATTGTGCAGGAACTGAAGAAACTGGAAAATGAAGGGTATCAGTTTGAAGCGGCAGAAGCATCCTTTGAACTGCTTGTAAAACAACTCACCAACAATGCACCGGATTTCTTCAAACTGGAGGGATTCCGTGTGATAATGGAGCGAAACGGCAGTGGAGAATCGAGGTCGGAAGCCACCATTAAAGTGAGGGTGAATGATCAGATAGAACTAAGTGCCGCCGAAGGAAACGGGCCGGTTCATGCACTTGATGCCGCACTGCGCCGGGCACTTTGCGAATTCTACCCCGAAATTTCATCCATGCAGCTTCAGGATTATAAAGTGCGTGTGCTGAACGAAAAAGACGGAACCGGTGCAAAAGTCCGCGTTTTGATCGACTCAGCAAAAGACGGCACAAGCTGGGGCACCGTTGGGGTTTCAGAGAATATTATCGACGCAAGCTGGAAAGCCCTCTCAGAAGGCATCATCTATTTTTTAATGAACCAAAACAGTAAACCCAAAAAGAAAACAGAATTGGCCGAAACGGATCAAAACATACGATCAAACGCCCCATCTTGAGAGGGTACCAGTTTGGCGCTTAAAAAGTGACCTTGAAGAGTCTGAAGCATAGCGGAAGTCCTTCAAGCGTCACTTTGCAGCCATGAAAAGAACGCTTCAAGGAGCTTTCGCACGCTTGAAGGTTCTTTTTCGCTAAACACCTACTGAGGGAACTTAACACCAAACAACAAAACAGACAGAATCATGAACAATCACATTACCATTTTTGATACCACACTTCGAGACGGTGAGCAATCGCCGGGTTATAGCATGAACAAGCAGGAAAAGCTTCGTTTGGCTCTACAGCTCGAAAAACTGGGTGTTGATGTGATTGAAGCCGGTTTCCCGATCGCATCAGACGGTGACTACGATACCGTTAAAGAAATTGGAAAAACCATTAAAAAAAGTTCGGTGGCCGCACTCTGCCGAACCCGGATGGAAGATCTTGAACGGGCTGTTTCTGCAGTACAGCATGCTGCAAAACCCAGAATCCACACCTTCATTGCTACGAGTGATATTCATCTTCAATACAAACTTCAGCAAACACGTGAACAGGTTCTGGAATCTGCTGTAAAAGCAGTGGAGTTTGCAAAATCTCATTACGATGATGTGGAGTTTTCTGCCGAGGATGCCTCGCGCAGCGACCCACAGTTTTTGATCGACATTTTTACAGCGGTGATTGATGCAGGCGCTACCACGATCAACGTTCCCGACACGGTGGGTTATGCCCTTCCCTGGGAATATGCTGAACTGATCAAAACCCTGAATGATAATGTTCCAAATATCGACAAAGCCATTATCAGCGTGCACTGCCACAATGATTTGGGGCTTGCCGTAGCTAACTCACTCATGGCTGTCCGGAACGGCGCCCGCCAGATTGAATGTACGGTAAACGGTATCGGCGAGAGGGCAGGAAATGCTTCACTCGAAGAGGTGGCCATGGCCATCGAAACCCGAAAAAACAATATGGGATACACCACCTCCATCAACACAAAGGAGATTTTCCCCTCCAGCCAGATGCTGGCTCAGATTACCGGAAAAGGTGTGCAGCCCAACAAAGCCGTAGTGGGTGAAAATGCATTTGCTCACGAAGCTGGAATTCATCAGCATGGTGTGCTGAAAAATCCGCTTACCTACGAAATTATGACTCCCGAGTCCGTAGGCCTCACATGCAATAAAATTGTGATCGGAAAGCATTCCGGGCGGTTTGCTCTCTGCAAAAAACTGGAGGATTTGGGCTATCATCTGAACAAAGAAGACCTGAACCGAGTGTACACGGAAGTGACCAAACTGGCTGATGAGAAAAAGGTGGTGGAAGACTGCGACCTGATTAACATCCTGGCCGCTGCCGATTTTTCTGCTCAAAATCAGAATCAATCGTATGCTGCAGGCGGATAATAAAACCAACTATTTAATACTCTCGAAAGAGCATTTAATCAAACCTTAAATTAAATACAATCAAATAATTACTCCTACTATGGGAATGACGTTAACTGAAAAAATACTTGCAAAACACAGTGGCAGAGACCGGGTTTCTCCGGGCGACAATGTGTGGGTAGATGTAGATGTACTGATGACCCACGACGTCTGCGGGCCACCGGCTATTGGAATTTTTCACAAACAATTTGGCGACGATGCTAAAGTTTGGGACAAGGAAAAGCTGGTGATAATCCCTGACCACTACATTTTCACCAATGATAAATATGCCAACCGGAATGTAGATGTGCTGCGTGCTTTTGCCGCTGAACAGGATCTGCCCTATTTCTACGATGTAGGAACCGACAGCTACAAAGGCGTTTGCCATGTGGCCCTGCCGGAAGAAGGGTTTACCCGGCCCGGCGAGGTGCTTTTCGGTACAGATTCTCATACCTGCACGGCCGGAGCCTTTGGGCAATTTGCCACTGGCATTGGCAATACCGATGCTGCCTTCATTATGGGAACCGGCAAACTCTGGGTGAAAGTACCCGAAACCATGCGCTTTGTATTTGAAGGGGCTTCGTTGCCGCCCTACCTGATGGCCAAAGATATTATCCTGCAAATAATCGGGGATATTGGCGTTGACGGAGCCACATACAGAACGATGGAATTTACAGGCCCGGGCATTAAAGCCCTGACGATGGAAGATCGAATGACCCTCACCAACATGGCCATTGAAGCCGGAGGGAAAAACGGAGTAGTTGAACCGGATGAAGTAACCGAAGCGTATGTAAAGTCCCGGACCAACAAGCCATTTGAAAACGTGTACAGCGATCCGGATGCTGAATATCACAGCGAACACTTTTATAATCTCGAAGAGATGGTACCAATGGTGGCCAAACCTCACAGTCCAGATAATAAGGCCACGGCTGAAGAGCTGGAAGGTGAATATCTGAATCGGGCGTACATCGGATCGTGCACCGGCGGAAAACTGTCGGACTTCCGGGCCGCAGCAGAAATCATCCGAGGCCACAAAGTAAAACTCGATACCTACATCGTACCGGCAACAACCGAAATTGCAAGAGCACTCGAAACCGAGACTCTTTACGGAACGTCGCTGATTGACATTTTCCGTGAAGCTGGCTGTAAAATTGGAAATGCCTCCTGTGCGGCATGTCTTGGCGGGCCGGCTGATACATTCGGCAGACTAAACAACGAAGAGGTTTGCATCTCTTCCACCAACAGAAATTATCCCGGCCGTATGGGCTCGAAGCAATCTTCGGTTTACCTGGCTTCGCCATATACGGTAGCTGCATCCGCCGTAACCGGTGTGATTACTGATCCGCGTGTATTCATTCAGCAAACTGTTATTTGATATGGTACAGGGTGCAGGCAAAAAGTTGCGGGACAGATAATAATTAACCCCTCTCGAGAGGGGACAGATCAAAACGCGATTAGCGTTTTGATCAGGGGTGTGTCCGAGCGAACCTTACATCAATATTTTCAAAATTCTAAATGACAGAAACCAACCAAATTCTAAAGCAAACTTCATAAAAAATAAATGAGTAAAAAAACCGAACCCATCAAAGGCAAGGCTTTTGTATTGGGCAAAAATGTAGATACAGACCAAATCATACCGGCGGCACATCTGGTGTACAGCCTCGATGATCCCGAAGAACGAAAACTCTACGGAAAGTATGCCCTCTCGGGGGTTCCGTCTGAAAAATCCGGACTACCCCAGGGAAATATTCCGCTCACCCAAGATGACCAAACAGAAAGTGAGTTCAGCATTATTGTGGCAAGTGACAATTTTGGCTGTGGGTCTTCCCGCGAGCACGCCCCTGCCTGCCTCGAAATTGCCGGAATTAAAGCGATCGTCACACCTTCATACGCACGTATTTTCTACAGAAATTCTGTTGACGGCGGATTTCTGATCCCATTCGAAAGCTTCGATGATCTCAGCAAAGAGGTTCACACCGGTGATGAACTGGAAATTGACCAGGAAAATCATGTACTGAAAAACCTCACACAGAACAAAGAGTATAACATCAAACCGCTGGGCAGTGTGGCCGATATCGTTCATGCAGGTGGTATTTTTGAATATGCCCGAAAACACGGAATGGTTGCCTGATGATGAAGAAAACAGAAATTATTGCCTTGCCCGGAGACGGAATCGGACCTGAAGTTACCGGTGTTGCCGTTGAAGTTCTCAAAATAGTGTGCCGCCAGCACAATGTGGAGCTTTCGGTGAAAGAGTTTCCTTTTGGCGGCACCTGTTACGAGCAGTACGGGAGTCCGGTTACTGATGAAATTCTAGATGAATGCAAAAAAGCGAAAGTTGTGCTTCTGGGTGCTGTCGGCGGCCCAAAATGGGACGACCTCAACGCCGACAAGCGCCCGGAAGCTGCATTATTAAAACTCAGAAAAGAGCTGGGTGTATATGCCAACCTCAGACCTATCAAAGTCTACCCGGTTTTAGCCGGCTCATCAACACTAAAAAAAGAAGTGATTGAGGGAACCGACATCCTGATAATACGCGAGCTTACCGGGGGCATTTACTTTGGCAAGCCCCGTTTCACCTCCGAAGAAGGGGGCGATCCTTTTTCGGTTGACACCATGAAATACAGCCGGTCGGAAGTTCAGCGTGTTGCAAAAGTTGCTTTCGAAGCAGCCCGCCTTCGCAGCGGAAAACTCTGTTCAGTGGATAAAGCCAATGTTTTGGAAAGCTCAAGAATGTGGAGAAAATCAGTGGACGAACTTACTGATGATTACTCTGATGTAAAACTCAGTAACATGCTGGTTGATAATTGTGCCATGCAGATTATTCGCGATCCAAAACAATTTGATGTAATGGTTACCGGCAACATGTTCGGCGATATTTTAAGTGATGCTGCTTCTATGCTTACCGGTTCACTCGGAATGTTGCCTTCAGCAAGTATTGGCGGTGAAAACGGCCTTTATGAACCGGTTCACGGCTCCGCACCCGACATAGCCGGACAGGGAGTGGCTAATCCCCTGGCCGCTGTAGCATCTGCTGCACTGTTATGCCGATATTCCCTGAAAATGGAAGAAGCCGCACAAACAATTGAAGAGGCCATTAAATCCCTTCTTCAGGATGGATTACGTACGGGTGATCTGTATGCCGAAGAGCCCGGAACGCGGCTTGTTCATACAAAAGAAGTTTCCGACTACCTGATCAATCAGATTCAGGCCAAAGAAGAATCGGCAGTGTAATAGTAAATATTAGGCCGGACTGAATAACTCCGGCCTTTCTCCCCTTTTTTACTTTTTTGTGATAAAGATTACGCTCATCTTCTTTATTCTTGATTCTGTCTGCAGCCTGACTTTTCAGCAAACAGAAATGATCTCGCAACTATTTTTGTACCATTTTGACCCCCTGAATTTTAACCGAAACCGATTCTCTCAATCCAATCTGTATCACATGGAAAAAACCTATTACAACCCCAAAGACCTGAAAAAATTCGGCAATGTAAGTGATTTTCAAAAAGAGCTCGGAGACAAGTTTTTTGATTACTACAACACCGTTTTTGCCGACAGTGCACTATCAGCCAAAGAAAAATCACTGATTGCACTTGCTGTAGCACACGCAGTTCAGTGTCCTTACTGCATCGATGCTTATACCGAAGAAAGTCTTGAAAAAGGATTCTCGGAAGAACAGATGATGGAAGCCGTACATGTAGCCACAGCTATTCGCGGCGGGGCATCTCTTGTGCACGGCGTTCAAATGATGAACAAGGTGGATAAACTGAGCATGTAAGCGATAAAATATTCAACCTTATTTTGACCCCTGGAATCTTGCAACCGATACCCTGATTTATGAAGTCACTCATCGCACAAAGTCATTCACTCTCTGACCCTGACGTTCAGCTCGATATCATCAATAACCACAACGAAAAGATTAAGAGCTTAGCCAGGTTTGAGCAGAAGTTGGATGAAATCGATCTGTTTCCGCTGAAACCGACCGGAATAGAAATCTTCCAGATTAACGTGGGTTACATGTGTAACATGACCTGCAAACACTGCCATGTGGATGCCGGGCCTGACCGAAAAGAAATCATGACGCGGGAAACGCTTGAACTTTGTCTCGATGCCCTCAACCACGAGCAGATTACTACTGTTGATTTAACGGGCGGAGCTCCCGAAATGAATCCCCACTTTCGCTGGTTTGTGGATGAGGTATCGAAGCTTGGGAAACACATCATAGTGCGCTCAAACCTCACCATTCTTGATACACGGAAATTTGAAGACCTGCCGCAGTTTATGGCCGACCGTGGTGTGGAAATCACCTGCTCACTCCCGTTCTACAGCAAGCGCCGCACAGACACACAACGGGGTGAAGGTACCTACGACAAGTCGATGAAAGTTTTGAAGATTCTGAATGAGATTGGTTACGGCAAAGATGAAAATCTTCAGCTAAACCTGGTTTACAATCCCGTTGGAGCATTCCTGCCGCCCGATCAGGAATCTCTTCAGGAAGATTACAAAGAGCGGCTGTGGAATGATCACGGCATTGTTTTTAATGAACTCTATACGATAACCAACCTTCCGATCAGCAGATATCTCAATTTCCTGTTGATGAGTGATAACCTGGAAGAGTATATGGAAAAGCTGATCACATCATTTAATCCGGGAGCAGCCCAGGGAGTGATGTGCCGAAATACGATCTCCATCGGGTGGGACGGCACCCTGTACGATTGCGATTTCAACCAGATGCTGAAGATGCAAACAAATCACGGATCACCCGATCACATCAAAGACTGGGATCTGGAAAGATTAAACAACCGGGAAATTATGGTCAACCAACACTGTTTCGGCTGCACAGCCGGTGCAGGAAGCAGTTGCGGCGGGGCTGTTACTTAAGGAGGGTTGGGGTTGAAGTGATATAACGGCCTACGGTTTAACTGGCTTGGTATTATTAGCTGGTAATCTAAATAAAACTCGGAATATTTTACGTTAATGAATTTTGAAAGAGCAAACACCGGAACCAGATCATTCAAAAATAAAACACAAAATAAATTTTTCATCAGAATCTTTTCTTCCGACCCCTGATCCAACCAAAAAATTTGGAATTTTTTCATACCAAGACTTCCGAAGTCTCTTTTAGAAATTATATTTTTAAATTTCTCTATTCAAAAATGATCTATGGTTGACCTGACTCAATGCCCTTTATGCAAGCGTGAATGCCCTGAGCGGATAATGCAAAGACACCATTTGGATACTGTAAGAGAAAGTGACAAAACTGAAAATATTTGCAGGGAATGCCATAAAACCATTCACGGGCTTTTCAGCAATCGAATGCTGAGAAACCCGGAATTGAATTTGAACACGGTTGACGGGCTTCTTAGTAATGACCGGTTTTACAGAGCAGTAGAATTTATCAGAAAACTGAATCCCGGCGAACGGATGAGAATGAGAGATTCAAATACAAAAAAGTATCGCGGAAGAAGTTGACAAATTAAACCTGTTTAGCGGTTGCTGGTGGCATTATAGCTCTTTGGTACTGGCGCAAGCAGCCTGTACTGAGCGAAGTCGAATGTATCCGCTTGTGCCCCCGATTGGTCCAAGTGGGCGCTCATACCCGTTCAAAGATTATTTTCTAAATAAGTGGAATGTGGTGTGATGTCTTCTGCACACCGCACTCCACAAAACATTAAATTTTTAAAATGGGTAACTCCTCAAAAGATCATACCCTATTTTACTCATCACTGATTTATTTCCGGATAAAAATTCATGATTCAGTCCCGTCAATCAACCTGAAAAAGTGGTATTTTCTGAGTAAATACGAACTCAAAAACCGATATTTATGAAAATTACGATAGAACGCCTCAACGACGCCGTCCACATGGAAGCAAAAAATGAAGACGGAGTCTCATTACAAATGGACGGAACGGAAAAAATCGGAGGAATTAACGGAGGATTCCGCCCCATGCAAATGCTTCTTGCGGCTGCCGGGGGTTGTTCTGCCATCGACATCATAAGCATTTTGAAAAAACAGCGTCAAAACCCCGATGATCTGAAAATTGAAGTTACAGGCGACCGTGTAAATGTTGGCGATCACTCCGAATTCAAAGAAATCCACATGTATTTTGAGTTTAAAGGAGATCACCTGGATGAAAAAAAAGTGGCCCGTGCTATCGACCTTTCGCTTTCTAAGTACTGTTCAGTTTCCAAAACTCTGGAAAAGACGGCAAAAATAACAAGCAGTTTTAAAATTGTTGATTAAAGCTTTTGTGTAATTTCGATATGAAAATTACACAGATACATTCACAGTGTCCCAATGCCCAAAAAAAAGAAATTTGAAACAGACGCCATTCGCACACAGACAGCGGCCAGCGAACAACGCGAGCACTCCGTTCCTGTTTACATGACCTCAAGCTTTACGTTCGAATCGGCAGAGCATGCGCGTGCCCTTTTTGCCAATGAACAGGAGGGAAATGTGTACAGCCGGTACTCCAACCCCAACACCGATGAGTTTATCTCAAAAATGTGCAAACTGGAAGGCGCCGAAGCCGGTGTGGCAACGGCGTCGGGCATGGCAGCAATTTTTGTGACTCTTGCAGGTCTGCTGAAGCAGGGTGACCATATTCTTGCTTCCCGATCTCTTTTCGGGTCTTCACACCAAATCCTCAGCCAGATTCTTCCTCGATGGGGAATTTCTTTTACCTATGCTGATATCCACAATCCGGAAAGCTGGGAGGCTCAAATCCGGCCTAATACCAAATTGCTGTTTCTGGAAACGCCTTCCAATCCCGGACTTGACCTGATTGATCTGCAGTGGGCCGGCAAACTGGCCAAAGCACACAACCTCATTTATGTTGTGGACAACTGCTTTGCCACACCCTATCTGCAGCGTCCCATAGAGTTTGGCGCCGACCTGGTTCAACATTCGGCCACAAAATTTATCGACGGGCAGGGGCGGGCAATTGGCGGTGTAATTGTTGGGCGTGAAAAATTTATCGAGGAACTCCGGTTTTTTGCTCGACACTCCGGACCGGCCATGTCTCCGTTTAATGCCTGGCTTTTCAGCAAAAGCCTTGAAACGCTTCCGGTGCGGATGGACCGGCACTGTGATAATGCAGAAATTATTGCCGATTTTCTTGGCAATCACAAACAGGTACATTTTGTGAAATACCCGTTCCATAAAGATCATCCGCAAAATAAACTTGCCCGCAAGCAGATGATGCGTGGCGGCGGGGTGGTTTGTTTTGAAATTAAAGGCAGTTTCGAAAAAGCGAAAACGTTTATCAACAACATTGAACTGCTATCCCGTTCTGCCAATCTCGGCGATACGCGAACCATTGTTACCCATCCGGCCTCTACCACACACTCCAAACTTTCTGACAAAGAACGTGAAGCTGTCGGAATTACACTCGGACTGATCCGCATTGCCGTTGGCCTCGAAAATAGTGAGGATATCATCCGGGATATTGAACAGGCTCTATCTTTTTAGATACTATCGGGCTTTTCAAAATGGCAATTTCAAACGATGAGCGATTTTATTCGGTTTTTATATCAAAGACTGAATGAAACCCTGAACAAACCTCAGCCCCATGAAAACTGTCAACTATTTTCTTGTCATTTCACTAACCGTTCTATTATCACCAATTTTCACTGCCTGCAGTGACGAATATCCGGAAGACATCATCATATTTACGAATACGACAATTTGGGACGGTGCCTCCGTTTCCATGCAGGAGAACTCAGCTTTGGTTACTCATCAGGGAAGAGTTCTTGAAGTTTTGGACATGAATGATCCCGACTTTCCAGAGCATGGTGATATTGTGGATCTGAACAATCACTATATAGTTCCGGGTTTGATTAATGCTCACGGGCATGTGGGAATGGCACGAGGACTTGAAGCCGGGCCCGAAGTACACTCAGAAGAAAATGTAAGAGAACAACTTGCATTGTATGCCCGATATGGAGTCACTACCGTGGTCAGTCTTGGTGATGAACCACAGGAAGCCTTTACTGTCCGGGATCAGGCCGATTTTTCCTCAAACGGTCTTGCCCGGCTTTTTATGTCGGGCCCGGTGCTGAACCCGGATTCGCCGGATGAGGCTTTTGAACAAGTTGAAAATCTGATGCGGCATAATCCCGACTGGACAAAAATCCGTGTTGATGACGGATTGGGCACACGAGAAAAAATGCCACCGGAAGTTTATTCTGCTGTCATTGATGCCTCACACAATCACGACGTACCGCTCGCCGCTCATATCGTCTATCTTGAAGATGCCAAGGGTATTATTGAAAACGGCGGAGATCTGCTTGCCCACAGCGTGCGCGATGAACCGGTTGATTCGGAATTGATCAATTTGATGCTCGAACGGGATATTTGCATTACCCCCACTTTAACACGAGAAGTATCTGTTTACATTTATGAAAACCGGCCTGATTTTTTTGACGATCCTTTTTTCCTGGCTGAAGCTGATCCGGATGTGATCGACCAATTGCAGCAGCCTGACGTCCAGGAACGCTATACCGGCGAAGCTGCCGATTATTTCCGTGAGGCACTTCCTCTTGCCAAAGAAAATATGATGAGAATGCACAATTCCGGCATCCGGGTTGCATTGGGAACCGACAGCGGTCCGCCTGCACGTTTTCAGGGATATTTTGAACACATGGAGATGGAGATGATGCAGGAAGCCGGTATGACTCCCGCCGAAGTGCTCCAATCAGCCACCCGTTACGCTGCCGAGTGCATGCAGATAGATGATGAACTGGGAACACTTGAGGAAGGAAAATGGGCAGATTTTGTTGTAACGGAAGATAATCCGTTTGACGACATCAGAAATCTGCGCACTATCCGGGGTGTGTATATCGGCGCCAATCCGGTTCCGGGAATTTAATGATTACCTATTTGATGAACTTTCGGTTCAGACGAGTCACTCGGCCAATTCAATAATCATGGATTGAAGTGGTGCAACGTCAAGGGAATCTGTCAAACGGACAATCTCTTCGCTGATGATTTCATAACCGGATGGATATCCCTCCGTCAGCTCACTGAACCGGTTCAAATCAAGTGCCTGTGTTTCGGTTGATGCATTCAATACTACCATAATGGTTTCGTCATCATCGTGCCGGAAATAGACATACACATTATTTTCAGGGATAAAATGCGTCAGCATTCCGTTGTGTATCACATCTTTATCCTGCCGCCATGTGGACACTCTTTTCAGAAAATCGTGCGCATTAACCACAGGAAATCCGGTTTCTTCGGCAAGTCGTACTCTTCCCTCATGAGTGAATGCATTGATTGGATCATCTTCCCAGCCGCCGGGAAAGTCTTTTCGTTTTAATCCGTCGGGCCCGCCGCCTGTCATCAGAATTTCATCACCGTAATAGAGCTGTGGGATTCCTCTGGTTGTGAGGATGAAAGTGAGCGCCAGTTTATATTTGTCGTAATCTTCTCCCATCACCGTAAAAATCCGGTCGAGGTCGTGGTTACCGGGAAAGATTACATTCAGATAGGCATCCGTATATAAAAAGTCCTGGCCAAGAGTTTCATGAAGCCGGGAAACACCGGTGTCCCAGCCTGCCTCTTCATTTAATCCGGCGGTCAGTGCGCTATAAAGAGGAAAATCGGTCACACTGGGCAGGTTACTTTCATATCCGTCCCGGCTTGGGAAGCCGGTTTGCCAGTAGGCCGTGGTGGGTGTGTTGGGCATCCAGGCTTCTCCCACAATGTTAAAGTCAGGAAATTCATCAAGTACTCTCCACACCCATTCTGCCATATATCCCCGGTAGGGATACGGATAAGTATCCATTCGGATGCCGTCAATACCGGAATATTCAATCCACCAGAGTGTGTTTTGAATGAGATAGGTTGCCAGCAGCTCGTTCCGCTGGTCCAGGTCCGGCATATCCACCACAAACCAGCCCTGAACGGTTGCACTGTAATCGTGATCGGAGGCGTACGGGTCCATTACTGTTGATGTGCGAAAGTTGGTGGTGCCATACTCATCAAGCGGATGAATCCAGTCATCCGACGGCAAGTCTTTGATGAACCAGTGGTGAGTCCCCACGTGGTTGTGGATCATGTCCATAATCACTTTCAGGCCCATGTCATGGGCTTTTTGCACCAATTCGGCGTATTCTTTATTGGTTCCGAACCGGCGGTCTACCCTATACAAATCGGTGGCTGCATATCCGTGGTAGGCACCGTATTCAGGCGGCATGTCGTTCTCCAGAATCGGGGTAAACCAGACGGCCGTCATGCCGAGACCTTTGATGTAATCAAGATTGTTCATTATTCCGCGAATATCTCCACCATGGCGCGCATTGGGATTGTTTCTGTCCACACCTTCCAGCATGCCCGGAATTTCATCGATATCCGGATTGCCGTTCGCAAAACGATCTGGCATCAACAGGTAGATTACATCTGATGAATCAAATCCCTGGTTGCGATTCGGATCACTACTGCGTTCTCTGATTTCATAATCGTGCGTATAGGAATATTCACCTCTCTCAAATTCGATTTGGATGGTTCCGGGCTCTGCCTCATCGTGAATGAGTAGAGTTAAAAACTGGTAGTTCGGGTTTTCTACGATCGTGGTTCGTGTCAAGGTTACTCCGGAATAATCGACGGAGGCCCTGGCTGTTTGAATATTATCCCCATAGACCAGAATCTGAACTTCCGGATGATTAAAACCGGTCCACCAGTTTTCCGGTTCAACACGGTCTATGGTAATCGGCTGTGCGAAGAGTTCCGGAATGATAAACAGAAAAAAAAGAACGGGTAAAAGAAATGATTTTGCTGACATGAGCTTCTTGAGTATAAATTTGATTTCTTATTTACTTCATTAAAATAGAGGGTTATAACTGTATATAAAAAATCAAGATGAAACCACGGTAAACAATTTTTATGATTCGGACTCCAAAGCATAAAAAAACCCGCCATAAATAAATATGACGGGTTATAAATAAAATATCACCCGAAACCGGGTGAATTACATAACTGTTTTACACAATTTTTGTAATTAACTCGGCAGTTCTTGCAGAGTAACCGGCTTCGTTGTCGTACCAGCCAATTACTTTCACCAGGTTACCATCCACTTTGATGGTGCCACTGTCGAAAATACAAGAATGTGGATTACCGATAATGTCGGTAGATACCAGTTCTTCATCACTGTACTCAAGAATACCTTCCAGGTCTCCTTCAGCAGCTTTTTTAAATGCGGCCAGAACTTCGTCTGCTGTTGTTCCTTTACCAACAACGGCTGTAAAGTCGGTCAGTGAGCCGGTCAGAACAGGAACACGAACGGCACCACCATCCAGCTTCCCATCGAGGTGAGGCAGTACAAGGCCTACTGCAGCTGCTGCACCGGTTGTAGTAGGCACAATGTTAGTGGCCGCAGCTCTTGCCCTTCGAAGGTCTGAGTGAGGTCCGTCAACCAATGCCTGATCGCCGGTGTAGGCGTGGATTGTTGTCATGAATCCTTGTTCCACACCAAAAGCTTCNTCCAGAACTTTTACCATCGGTGCAAGGCAGTTTGTTGTACAGCTTGCGTTTGAATAGATGGCTTTGTCCTTGTCAATTTTTTCGTCGTTTACTCCCAGAACAATTGTTTGAACATCACCTTTACCTGGAGCTGATATAATTACTTTTTTAGCACCGGCATCCAGATGTTTCTGGCAGCTTTTGTCATCACGGAAAAGGCCTGTTGATTCGACGATCACTTCGGCTCCTCTTTCTCCCCATTTCAGGTTTGCCGGATCTCTTTCGGCCGACACACCGATTTTGGTTCCGTTTATGACCAGGTTATCTCCATCTGCATATACTTCGCCGTTGAATTTACCCTGGGCTGAATCATATTTAAACAGATGGGCCAGTGTTTTTGCGTCAGTTAGGTCGTTAATTCCTACAACTTCCATTTTATCGCTTTGGTGTTCCAGAATTGAACGCATTACCAATCTACCGATGCGTCCGAACCCGTTAATCCCTACTTTAATTTTTGCCATAAAATATTTCTCCTTTTTCAAATTTAAATTTTCTGCTTTCTTTTTCGCAGTTTCTTATATCAATACAAAATACCCTTTTATTCGTTCCCTTTCCATTTTTTTGGCCCGAGAATAGACAAGTTTTTATTTGATTTAAC
>SL_3KL_010_SEDDRAFT_10001059_pt1 | contig 24489 bp, 20 predicted proteins | sample SodLakKL_010_SED_2_FD_10381 | JGI IMG/M metagenome (IMG submission 10381) | reverse complement strand
TCATTCAGAAGTAAAGAAAAAGCTCCCGGTTTTTGAGAAACAGGTCGCTGAGGGCAAAATCACGTCGCAGAAAGCTGCTGCCAAACTATTGGATCTTTTCAAGTTTAATAGATAAACCGATTGAGGGCTTTGCAGAACCGGTCTTTTGCACAATGGCTACGTTATCGGTCGGTTGAAATCCCCACATATGGCTATATACTGCGGTTTCAACCTTCCTCTGGCCTTGCCCTTGAACAAAATCCCTGGTTCTGCAAAACCCTCCGGTTGTAATAGCTTCTGTGCCTCTCTCCCCTGACGCCAATTTTAATGGAATCTATCGTGTTGTTTCTGTAATGTTAACGCCAGGGATGCAATTGTTTAATAAAACTTTGTAGGTTATGAAAGCAAAATCAACATTCATCATCCTGGTATCAGCTTCGCTGTTGTTTGCATATTCCTGCTCCGATACCGTAGCGACCGAAGAAATTCCTGATATCCCGGAATTCCCATCTTTTGCCGAAGCATCCGTTGCCGGGCCTTACCAAACATTTAACGAGACTCGCGCTCAGCACCCGTACGATGACACCCATTTTTCAAATGCACTCGACAAAATGCAGGATGTGTTCATGATGTTTATTCAGGCGGTAACCGTACCGGCTTACATGTTTGAACTGACTGCAGAATCCGAACCCGATTTCGAGAATAATACATTTATGTGGGCTGTAGACACCGCTTCAGATGAACTGATTTCTTCATCTTTTGTAACCACTGCTTCAATCAATGATGATGACTCCGTTGAATGGGTTATCTATTCTCAAATTGCCGGAATGATTCCCGGTTCTGGCCTTCAACAAATTGAATTCGTCAGGGGCATCGATGATCGAGATCATTTCTCGGGCGCCTGGGAAATACAAATCTTCAGGGAGCTTGGCTTCTCCGGTGGTTTACCAGACCCTTCAGACCGCTTTGATAACATGTTCGACCTATTCAGTCCATTTACTTTTAACTGGGATGTACGCGCTGCAGATGATAAAACCCTCACTATTGAAAGAGATGGCGGTGGTCACCCATTTTTTGCCTCTTTCAGCCAAAACGGAGCCGAATTCTCGTTTGAGCTATTAACCGATGAAGGCAGTCTTTTCACGATTTTCTGGGACTCTGAAAGCGGAGAGGGTTTCTATGAGCTCAACGGCGAGAAATTCTGCTGGGACAGCAGTTTTCAGGATACCTTGTGCGGCGAGTGAAATTGTGTTGAACATCTGAATCAAATCAACACCGGCAGGTGAATCGATCTACTTCAAGGGGATCTTTAAGCCTTTTCTCTGCTGAAATCGCAAAGACTTAATTCATCTCCAGCTCGGCCTTCTCAGAACTGAAACCCACATCCTCTTCCTTACTTTTGCACTCCTTAAAAGCAAAATTTTTTGGTATCTAAAAATGAATGTTTAGGTATCCCGAAAGGATTTGAGCTCGCATAATGCTTTAGATGGTCTCCTTTTCAGATAAGATATATCGGCCTTGAATTCCCGGTTCGTAAGGTGGAGCGGTGCCTTACGAATCCTAAGCCACGCGGGGCATGAATGAACCATGATTTAATAAGTCATCAAGGCGTGGCCTTGGATTCGTACCGCGCAGCCGCGGCGAACTGCTTCGGGAATTCACCGCCTTGATTTTTTCGTTCTTTTGTATCAAGACAAAAGAACAAATCTTCGGGGATACACCACCTTGTCCAAAGACGTCGGGGTGGCACTTTTGCCCTGTAGCGATCACTGTATGGTATCAAGACAAAAGGACAAGAGAAAAAGTTAGCTGCAACAACACCATGATACAGCAGATCAAGATGAAAAGCAGGTATCAGGCTATTGGCGTAACGATTTGGAAGGCAGGTTAAGCGACCTGCTTCAAGGGGATCTATTTGCGCCTTTTCTCTGCTGAAATCGCAAAGACTTAATTCATCTCCAGCTCGGCCTTCTCAGAACTGAAACCCACATCCTCTTCTTTTTCTTCACCAACCGCTTTCTCCATTTCTAATCGCAGCTTTTGAATGGAAAGCCCGCTTGTAAGGCCCCCGTTTTTCGCTATCGAAATACGCCCGGTTTCCTCCGAAACAATCACCACAAACACATTATTTGTTTCACTGACGCCTACCGCTGCCCTATGGCGCGTTCCGAAAACGGATGAGATGTTCGGGTTTTGTGAAATTGGCAGGTAGCAGCTGGCGGCAACAATACGGTTATTCCTGATCACGATTGCCCCGTCGTGCAGCGGCGTATCTTTCTGAAAGATTGTCTGAATCAATTCGGAGTTTACTTTGGCATCAAGCCGTATACCAACATCCACAAGATCCTGCAGGGATGAGCTTTTGGCAAACACTATGAGCGCGCCGGTTTTGGTTTGTGCCATATTTTTCACTGCAGTGATAACCTCCTCGATAACGCTTTCAGAGCCGGTTCGCCCCATCAATCGGTCAAAGGTGGTATTTTGACCCAGACTGTAGAGAAGCTTTCTGATTTCGGGCTGGAAAATGATAAAGACAGCCAGTACACCGACGTCGAGTACGCTTCGCAGCATAAAGTTGAGGGTGGTAAAACCAAGAAGGCTTACAACGGCATTAATCACGATAATGAATAGCAGGCCCAGGGCCGCCTGAATGGCAAACGTTCCCCGTATCCACCTGTAGAGGTAGAACAGCACCAGTGCAATGACCAGTGTTTCCAGCAGGTCTTTCAGACCAAAATCGAGAAAACCTATGGGTATCACGTTTATGGGTTAGATGAGAGTCTTGAGTCCTGAGTCTTGAGAATGCTTAATCTCAAGACTCAGGACTCAAGACTCAAGACTGTTATAAACCTTAATCGAGTCTGCAGCTTCCTGAACGTCATGCACTCGAAGAATCGAAGCCCCCTGTAATAATGAGTGATAATGTACTGCAATTGTTCCCGCCAGCCGTCCGTCTACAGGCCTGTTGTTTAATATTTGGCCTATCATTGATTTGCGGGATGCACCCATCAACAAAGGGTAGCCAAAGTTACTGAATTTTTTCAGCCCTGCAACAATAGAACAGTTGTGTTGCAGTGTTTTGCCAAAACCTATGCCCGGATCAAGAATAATCGACTCGACTCCGGCTTGTTTGAGAGCCTCAATCCCTTCTTTAAAAAAAGTGGTAATCTCATCAATCACATCATTATACTGCGGATTGAGCTGCATGGTTTTGGGGTCTCCCTGACTGTGCATCAAAACATAACCGGCCCCGTAGGAGGCACAAAGTTCTGCAAGCCGCGGCTCTTTTTTCAGGCCGCTTACGTCGTTTACGATGTGTACCCCAGCCTCCAGAGCCTTTTTCGCAACGCCGTATTTGGTTGTGTCAATTGAAAAGATGACATCGGGAAAGCGCTCAAGCGCTTGAACAAGAACGGGAATGGTTCTTTTTATCTCTTCTACTTCAGAAACGGGGTTGGAGCCCGGTCGCGTAGACTCTCCGCCAACATCAATGATTTCCGCACCTTCCGCTATCATAGCTTCGATGCGAATAAGAGCCTTTTCCGTGTCGGTGTATTCCCCTCCGTCTGAAAAAGAGTCGGGAGTTACGTTTAAAATCCCCATTACTTTCGGACGTCCGAAAGTAACTTCAACTCCGCGAATGTTTAAACTGGCTTTTTGATTCAATTCCGAATGTTTATCCCCGACCGTTTAGTCCCAGTCTTCGATCAGAGCATCCAACTTATCTTTTTTCTCTGCCCATTCGTCTGCCTCAGGTAAAGCGTCCTTTGTCTCATTGATAACTTTGTCTTCCCATTTCTCGGCAAGCCGCTCATTAAGTTCGATGTAATGCTCCCATTCCTCAGGTACCTCATCATCCGGATAAATGGCCTCAACCGGGCATTCCGAGACACACGCGTCGCAGTCGATACACTCGATCGGGTCGATAGTAAGAAAATTGGGACCTTCGCGAAAAGCATCTACCGGACACACAGCAGCGCAATTGGTGTATTTACAATTAATGCAGGGTTCAGTTACTACGTAAGCCATTCAGATTTTTGGTTTATGTTCTTTGATTTGCTGTTTTAACATGGAATTGTATCCGAAAATCGTCTAAGATGCAATTCAAAATCGACTATTTAACCTCAAAAGTACTGGAAGCGTTTCCGCAACTTACTGCCTAAGAAAATGTAATAGACGGTCTCGTTCGCCATCGTTCTTTGCCGGCTCCAGTCCCAGCAACCTGCTCATAAGTTCATAAAGATGCACCGATTCAAAGGCCTCAACCGTTTCACCCCGGAGAAAATCGGGCCCTGAAGCTGAGAAGAACGTGTGCATTTCAGGAGTGTCATTATCAAACCCGTGGTTCCCGGCGGGAATTCCTCTCTGTTCAAAAAATGGACGGCTGGTTATTGTGTACGACATGTCTGCAATCATGATGGTTTCGGGTATCCGGTAGTGGTTCGTAAAACCGAAACGCTCTGGCACATCTTCCCGCAAGTAAACCGTGTATCCGTGATTATCTTCTTCTTTTTTCAGGGCATTGTAAATCTCTTCGGTTCTGCCTTCATGAGGCCGAATCATGGCTACCGGTGTCCAGTCCACCATGTCTACGTGGTCCAGGTTGATCAGGTCATCCAGGAATACAAGTTTGTCTTCCGACATCTCGGCCATTCCATGATCGGATGTGAGGATAACATTGAGCCTGTCTGTCATCCCGATCTCTTCAATTTTGCTGAACAGGTGCCCAAGCAGATCATCCATCTCTTTTACCGCCTCATCCACCTCCGCAGAATTTGGCCCGTAAGCGTGACCACGGCTATCTACGAAGCTGAAATAGAGTGTTGCAAAATCGGCCCTTACATCACCGTTTGGATCGAGCCATTCGGCTACCTGGTCGATGCGGTCGCGGTTTGGGATGGAGCCGTCATAGTCAACCCATTTTGTTGGCCTGACCCCGTTGATAGATGCTTCCGAACCCGGCCAAAAAAAGGTGGCTGCTGTTTTGCCCTGTTTTTCGGCTGTAATCCAGATCGGCTCACCGCCCCACCATCGTTCATCGTTGGGACTGTCGTCGGGCGGCCCATAACTAAATCGTTCACCCAGCTCATAGTCAAAAAAACTGTTGGATATGATTCCGTGATTTTCAACATATAGCCCTGTTGCCAACGTCCAGTGCGTTGGAAATGTCTTTGTTGGAAATGATGGAATCATGTATTCGGCTTTGATACCGGAGTCAATGAATCGGTCGAAATTGGGAGTCTCATTTCTCTCGAGATATTCGTTTTGAAATCCGTCTATCGAAATTAGCAGAAGCGGATTTATTTCGCCTTCAGTTGTTAACCCGGCTTCGGATGTACACTGAACTGCCGTGATTGCAAGCATCGTAAATACAGCTAAAATCAGACTGCGGAAATACATAGATCTTTATCTCTGTTTTTGCATTTAAGTTTGCATCAATGATAAGGAAATCAGGCCCTATATGCGGTTAAAACAAACGATTTTTGTTTACGCAAAAAATTATGATAAAAAAAAGAGGCTGACCGATTGGCCAGCCTCTCTTATGAAAATAGAATGTTCAATAAAGCTTAGTTGAACATGTATCGCACGCCAAACTGTGCGCTCCAGGTGTTGTTGATATTCACGTTTTGACGGAATGATTCCGCACCTGGTACGATCTGCGAAGCAACGGTAAATTGCGCATTTCCATTTGCATCAGGGCCCTGGTAAATCATCGGATTTCTCTGCACCGGTGACCGTGAAACGCCCCATTCATTATTGATCAGGTTACCGATATTCAGCACATCGAATGTAAGCTGCAGTTTGTGCTGATTACGGAACAGGTTTACATCCTGAGCAATTCGGAAGTCGACTCTGTGCAGCCATGGAAGCTTGGCACCATTACGCTCAGTAATTTCGCCGCGCTTACCGCTCAGATACGAATCTTGTGCAATAAATGCATCGAGTGCTTCCCACTGCTCCTGTGCTGTTCTGACTACAACACCATCGTTGTCAACCAGATCAATAAGCTGAGCATCAGCAAAGCTGGTAGGTACGTACATCAGGCGTACACCGGAGCCGTCGCCGAAGCTTCCGGAATAGGTGTAGCTGAATCTTCCCTGGTCGCCTGCAATATACAGAAGCGAGAATCGGGTAAGATTGTTTTGGCTGAATACACGTGTATCGTATGCAACCTGAGCCACAATTCTGTTCGGAGTATCGAACCGTGAAAAACCGGACTCAGGATTGTTACGGTCATCAAGGGCAACATCCGGCCAGAGCGACTGAGCCTGAGAACCACCAATCAGTCCGTAGTCTCTCGCACGGCTCAGTGTGTAGTTCACGTTGGCATAAAGGCCAAAGTCCCAGGTTTTTTCGAGGCCGAAATTCATCGAGATATAGGAACCTTCATTAATGTTCGTGAGGTAGTAAACTTCTCTCAATGGGGTACCTGCTGCTCCGGGTAGCTCCTGTGTATAAAGCGCATAGGAATTACCGGCAATATTCACAGACTGTCCTGTTCTCTGGTGAGCCAGGTTCACAGCAAGCGGGCTGTTAAAATCGAGGCCGTAGATCAGTTCTGCAGTACCAATGATGTCATACGGAAGCCTATGATCAACTGCGATGTTCGATCTCCATACCTGCGGCAGACGGAAATCATCAGCTGTAATATTGATCTGGTTCGGTATTTCGGCATCCAGGGTAGCAGGATCGGGCCGGTAGAAGTTCACGTCGGGCTGGAAACCCTGCCATTGCGGATTGCCATCCACACCCCAGTCGCTTGCAAAGTATCCACGCTGACCACGCTGCACGCCATTGGCGTTGATCTGGTTGGAGATCCAAACAAACGGCAGACGGCCTGAGAAGATACCGGTTCCACCACGAAGCTGCGTGGTCCTGTCGCCGCGTACATCCCAGTTGAAACCAACTCGTGGTGACCAGAGTGGATTTATGCTTGGGAAGTTGCTTACATCTGGCGTGATGTTGTCACCGCCTCTCGGATTTGGAATGGAAAGGTTCAGATTTTCAACGGCAGAGTTTCTCGGTGCATCAACCGGATAGAACGGAAGATCAACACGTAAACCGGCAGTCAGTTTGAAATCCGGATTGAGCTGGAATTCATTCTGAACATAGAGACCGAGCTGAGCAAAATTGACATTGTCGAGCGGCAGTGTTGTCGGATTGTCCTCATCGTATGTAAAACCAATGGCAAAGTGAGATGGACGAACATTTATATCGCCATCGATTACTGAAGCCACGAAATCATCGTAGGATTCATACCTGTACCAGGAGTTCCAAACGGGATTGAACGCATTGGCAAAGCTCATATATTCAAAGTTTGCACCTGCGGTAATGGTGTTACGCCCTGCGAAGTATGTGAGTGTGTTCGAGATGTTGAATGTATCATTCTCAAGCAGGTTACCTACTGTGAACAGCTCATTTCCAAGCGCCATGTAGTATACGTTTGGCTCACCTCCAAGTGGCTCCAAAACCTCGATCATCGGGAATGTTTCGCCGCCCGGCACACTTCTCTGCGGGTCTGTAACCCATGTGTAACCAACACGGAAGTTATTGGCCAAATTGTTTGTAAGAGTAGAATTCAACTCCGCTACAAGCGAAGTAATTACATTATCAACCGAGTAGTTAGCGTTTCGGAAAGTAAGGGCTTCTGCTCCAAAACGGTTGGTGTTTCTGTATCTCTCGGATCCCGGGAAGCCCCGAATCGAATTACCGTTGATGTTTACATCACGGAAGCTGTCGAATCGGTTGAATCGAACCATGGCACGATGGTTATTATCGATGTTGAAGTCAATCCGCGCATTCAGTCGAAGAGCTTCGTTACCAAAAGGAATGTTCTCAAATCCTCCTGGGTCGTATCCATAAATTGACCGAATCTGGTCACGAACGAACTCTGCCTGCTCAATGGGAACTCTCGAAATATTTGCAGCCGGGTCGAAAGATTGTCCCGGGCGGAGAGCCCTTCGATTGTCTCCGGGGTTATCGGCTTCCTCCTGCTCAACCGATACGAAGAAGAAAAGTCTGTCCTGGATAATCGGACCTCCGAGTGAGAAACCGGTGGTTCTTGTAAAAGAGTCGTCTACATTGATATCAATATCGCCAATCTTTTGACCTACGAAATCCTGATTTCTGTAAAATGTATACACGGTGCCCCGGAATGTATTGCTTCCGCTGCGTGTGATCGCATTTACGTTAGCACCCGTAAAACCCCCCTGACGAACATCATATGGAGCAAGGTTAATTTGAACCTCTTCAATGGCATCCAGTGAAATCGGGTTGCCGCCGGCAAACTGAGCTGATCCAAGTCCAAAATTGTTGTTGTACACGTTGCCGTCAACCGTGTAGTTGTTGAAACGGTTGTCGCGGCCTGCAAAGCTGGTGCCGCTGCTCTGTGGTGTAAGACGGGTGAGGTCGTTAATAGACCGGTTAATGGTTGGTACATTAATGATTCGATCGGATGTCACACTTGTTCCCGCACCGGTTCTCTCATCATTGAAAATGCGATCGCCAATGGCGGTTACAACGATTTCGTCAAGCTCTGCAGCTTGTGAGTCAAGCTGTGCTCTCAGATTGTAGGTTTCGCCCAGAGTGAGAAAAACATCTTCCACTGAGTAGGAGCGAAATCCAACAAATGAAAATGTGATCGTGTACGGACCACCGACTCTCATATTAGAAATCCTGTATGACCCGTCGGAGCGGGTTGACGTACCGTAACTTGTTCCTGACGGCATATGAACAGCGAGTACTGTAGCACCGGGAAGTGATTCTCCCGTTTCGTCGGTTACTACGCCTGTGAGAGAGGCCGTGGTTACCTGTGCTTTGGCTTGCTGAGCAAATCCGACAAACAAAAAGATAAAACCTGCTAGTAGCAAGAGAATGTATTTGTTTAACATATAATTTGAATAATTTTGATTGTAAACTTCAGATTTGGTCACTGATGTTGTTAATGCCTGTTCGACATTCCGGGAAAAACTACGGACATTTCCTCACAAAATTTAGTCGTAGTTCCGGATTTTAACCTTTTCGAAACATTAGTGATTCCACGGATAATGATTCAATTTATACGTGACTTGTATGTCGCTGCTATTCAATGCTTTATAAAATGCAGAAATCACATTACCTAATTGTTAAATTTGGCTTTGATCGATACTGCTCTTGTAGAAATGAACCAGGGCATTTTGCTCTATACCCAAATAATATCCGGTCCAGATCAGAAAAAATATCGCCTGCAATTTGATAACGCCTACATCCCTGTATTTTCTCGCTGAGGTGACAACGTTGTTCTCAATAACCGAAAAAGGACCTGCCATCTTCAGATTCCGGACAATCTGTTGATCCTCCATAACCAGAAGAGATTCATCGTATCCGTTTATGGTTTGAAAAAGTTCTTTTTTTGCAAACAGGCCCTGATCTCCGAATCTCACAAGAGTGGTGTTAAATCGGGTAAACCATCCGTAGAATTTGAGTGCAGGATGATCCCAGTCGAAAGAAAGCCTAAAGCAACCTGATCCGGCTCCACCTTCTATTTCATTGTAAATAAGTTCGTCAAAGTTTTGTGGAGGAACGGTATCTGCATGCAAAAAGAAGAGTATATTTCCCGAAGCCTGTTTCGCACCCTGATTCATCTGGAAGGCCCGGCCTGGCTTCGGGCACTCTATGACTTTTGCTCCATTTTCGCGCGCAATCTCTGCTGTTCGATCAGAACTGCCTCCATCAGCAGTAATAACTTCTCTCACCGAATTGCCGGATAATTTCTGAATTTGGCCCAGTAAACTCCCAATTTTGCTCTCTTCGTTTAGAGTTGGGATGATGATACTTATTTCAGGTTCCATACCAGAGTTTACTCTTTTTCAGATCTTCTAAAGTGTCGATATCATTCAGTTCCGGCATCTTCACGTACGACAATCCCGCGCTTTCCAGTTTTTCTACGGTTTCATCTAATACACTTCCCGTACTCCAGCTTATGTTATTGAACAGCATGTCGGAGTAGACATTTAGGCCGAGCAGGTAGTATCCGCCGTCTTTCGATGGACCAATCACGGCATTGTGTTTTTCAAGATTCCGGAATGCGGTTTCAAAAAGCGCCTCACTAATATCCGGACAGTCGCTCCCAATAATCACTACTTGTTCGTACCCGTTTTCGAATGCTTCCCGAATAGCATTCGCCATTCGGGCTCCAAGGTTCTCCCCGTTCTGAACCTTTTTCCGGAAGGCTTCCTCATCAAAAACATCCCCTACTGCCACGTAATCTGAATACCACACCTCTTTCTCAGCGTTTATCTGTGAAGCGGCCCTTTCAGTGATCGCAATCAACTGTCTATATATCTCCAGCGCTTTATCGTTACCAACATCCGAGGCCAGTCTCGTTTTTACTTTACCGTACTGCAGATTTTTTACAAAAATGATCAGCAGCCTTTTCAATCTCATTTTTTCCAATTCCAATTTCTGAGTAAAATTCAATTACACCGCTTATTGAATCGTAAGAATTTATCCTTAGTTTATTGCCCCATATTCCTCACAATGCGATGAAACAATCGCCGTGGGTAAAGGTAAGACGAATCTATTCATTAACTAAATATACCCTCGATAACAAACAATCTGCATAACAAATGAAGCTGACAAAAAAACTTCTATCCCTAATCTTTTTATTATCCGTAATTGGCTTATACACCGCAGCTGAAGCTCAGGACAGACACAGTAACACTGAAATCGGTATAATTTTAGGTGAACCAACCGGCTTAAGCCTTAAAGCCTGGCAAAGCAACAACTCTGCGTTTGATGCCGCTGTGGCGTGGTCATTCGGAGATAATGAGTCGGTACACATCCATGCCGATTACCTGAGGCATAACTGGCTCGATGTTAATGAGGGCAGCCTTGCACTTTACTATGGGCTTGGTGCTCGGGCTCTGCTTTCCGACAACTCACGTTTCGGTGCGCGCATTCCTGTAGGGCTTCAGTACATACTACCATCAACCCGGCTGAGCCTCTTTTTTGAGGTAGCACCTACACTTAATCTGATTCCGAGCACGTCGTTCGGGGTGAATGGGGGACTCGGGATAAGGGTATTCATCTGATCTTCTACAAATAAAAGAGCAGATAGACTTCATTTTGATATAGAACTTCGTTAAGGGTTTCCCGCTCTGCTGGCGGACTGATTTTTCGTCGTTCCTATCCCGAACGCTCTTAATAAAAAAGGGAGCCACCGCTCCCTTTTTAGAATTCAGATGATCTGTTCAGTCACCGATTAACATTCGTATTTCCGACCCTTCCTTGGCAAGGCAAACTTCATTGAATACAGATCCTCTGTATTGTTTTAAAATGTCGTCGCGTTTTTCGAGCGCATCATCATTTGCATCAGGATCGTGATGAATAAGATAGAGATTCTTGACTTTGTTGCGCTTTGCAACTTCAACCACCCGCTCCCACGCGGAATGACCCCAGCCAACACGTTCATCGTACTGTTTGAGTGAAAAGTGCCCTCCGTGTATCAGTAAATCGCATCCCTCAATAAAGGTTTCAAAATTATCCAAAAATCGTATGGGAGATGTTTTAAGCGGAAGTTCATTATCTGGAGCATAAACGATTTGCAGGCCGTTTATCCGAACTTTATAAATAGCAGTTTTGGTGGGGTGGTTTGCAACAAGATACTCAACGCTGTATAAACCAAGGTCCTGCTCATCTTCCCCCTGTGTTACATACTCAAGATCAGCAGCCAGCATATCCAGTGTTACGGGGAAAAACGTTTTGGTTAAATGGCCTGAAAGAATCTCCTGAGCACCCCCACGATATTGCTCCGGCAGATGGATTGAAAATTTATTGGATGATGAATAAAAAGGCTTGAAGAACGGGAATCCCTGAATATGATCCCAATGCGGGTGGGTAATGAAAATTCTGCCGTGACATCCGGATCCATCCTGCATTTCAAGGTGGTTGCCCAGATTACGGATACCGGTTCCGCTATCCAGAATCAGGAGTTCATCCATCCCGGGTGCATCGATCTCAACACAGCTCGTATTGCCTCCATATTCAATATTTTCGAAGTTGGCACATGGAGTTGACCCCCGAACCCCCCAAAATCTTACCCGTACCGAAGGTGCAAGCAGGTTTGTTGCCTTGTCAATGACTTTGGAAATATTGTCAGGCGTAAAGCAGTATACACTTCTGAAGTACCCCAGTGATTCCAGATGCCCGTCGGAAGAGTCACCAATATAGATTACGGGGATGAACCGTACACCGACATTCATGCGGGATATTTTTTCAAACTCCCTGGCATAGAGTTCAAGAAATGAATGATCGATAATGATCAGATCCGGCTTGAATTTGAAAAGGCTCCTTGAGATATCATTGGTGCCGTTAGAGAAAACCAATTGGGTATCGAGAGAAGCCAGCCTTTCTTTGAGCTCATGTGCAGCCGAGCGATCTGCAAGTACGTACGTGATATTTGAATAGACTTTATCCAATAAGCTTTTGTACAATTAAGAATAATTGCCGGGCATTAGTAAGCCGTCCCCAAGCGGCCGGAAATTACACGTCTTTCTTTAGTTTGTCGATTTCCTGTTCCAGATACACCATCCGCGATTCTTTGTCTGCCAGATCTTTCTCGGCATTAGCGATTCGTTTCTTAACATCATCGAGCAGGCTGCTGCCACTTTTCGTTGGTTTGAAGTAGCTGAGAGACTCTTTCATCTGAATGAGTTCGCCTTCCAGCTTTGAGGTCTGTTTTCTTAGCTTATTCAGCTCATTTTGTTTGTTTCGAATGCCTGCGATATCGTCAGCAGAAAACTGATCAATATTCTGGCGGCCCACAACATCCACGGCTGCTTTGGCAGCTCTAAATCTGTCATAAATAACATCGCATATTTCGCGATACTCTTTCCAGAGCCTGTTTTTATGCTTGATGGGAACATATCCTGCCTTTTTAAACTCTTCCTGCAGGGGCTTAGCCAATTCTACAGCTTTGATGGGATCATCGTGATCCTTCAATTCAGACAGCTGGCCAAGAATTTCTTCTTTTTCCTTCAGGTTATCTTTTCTCTCTTCTTTTATTTCTTTGAAATGATCCCGGCGTCTGTCATAAAAGGAATCCATTGCCCCTTTAAACTTTTTCCAGATCTTCCCGGATTTCTTTTTCGGTACCGGACCTACTTTCTTCCAACTATCCATGAGTCTTTGAAACTCTTTATGGGTTTTTTCCCAATCATCAGACTCTTTAAGCTCTTCAGCTTTTTTAATTAATTTTAGTTTCTCTCCGTAGTTTTGTTCTTCCTGCTCACGAAGCAAGTCGGCATTATCCGATTTCTTTTGGTTAAAAGCGTCCGTTGCTGCTTTAAACCTGTCCCACATTTCATTTTCATCTTTCTGGGGCAGGTTGCCTACTTTTTTCCATCTGCGGTGAAGTTTATTTACCTGTCGTGCCGCATCAGCAAGGTCATCGGCATCAATTAGCGCTTCGGCTTCATCAATCAACTTCTTCTTCTTGCTCAGAAACTTCTCAATTTGATTTCTGTACTTGGAATCGTGTTTAAATCTGAGAGAATGAAACGTATCCTGCGCATTATGGTATCTGTTCCAGACTTCCTGGTTTTTTTCTGATGGAACACGTCCGATTTTTCTAAACTGTTTTGTAAACTCATTGAATTTCTTTTCGAGCTCCGGCCAGTCGCTTTTGTCATCGAGTTCGTTTACAAAGCTGTCCATTTTTTCGAGGATCACGAGCTTGCCGGTAAGATTGTCTTCTTCCTGCTGTTTCTGCTTCACCAGGCGGTCTACCTTGTGCTCATCGAATGTGGTCAGCAGTGAGTCGAACTTCACCTGAAGCTTTTCTGCTTCATCGGCTGGCACGGGCTTTACATGCTCCCACCGTCCTTTAATTTTGCCTACTTCACGGGTGTGCGTCCATTTTTTCTCGTCAACAATTTCCTTCAGGCTGGCCAGCAGTTCTTTCTTTTTCTCGAGGTTTTCGAGCCGGATACGCTTTTGTTCTTCATAGTGGGCTTTCTTTTTCGCCTCAAACTCTTCGCGCAGCTTGTCAATCTCTTTTCGAATGGCCTTGATTTCGTCTGCCTCGGCCTCAGGACCTTGCTCCCACTGTAAATCGATGTTGTCGAATTCCATTGAAACGTAGGCCCAATCACTCATATCAGAAATTTCAGCAGCTTTATCACCAAGCGACTTGTAGTAATTGATCGATGCATCATCCTCTTCGGCAGCAGATTCAGCAACGGTCTCTTTTGTTTCTGCTGTTTCTTCCTCTTCTGATTCCGAATCTTCTGCTGGGGCTTCTACTGTTTCGTCTTCTGCAGCAGTTTCTTTTTTGACTTCCCCCGGCATTTCTGAATCGTTCCCGGATGTGCTTTCGGTGTCATTTCCGTTAACTTCCGGCTCATCACTTGGAGCCGGTACATGCTCAGCTACCTGCTCCTCTTTTTCTTCTTTTGCCTGAGCGCTCTCTTTCATCTTTGTGAACGTTTCTTTGGCAGTTTCTACCAGTTCATCAAAATCCCCTATAGCTTCCGAATCCTTAAGCTCATCAATCAGCTCATCAAACTTTTTTTGTGTCTCTTCTGCGCCGGTGCTCAGTTTAGCTTGAGCTTCATCGAGAAATTCACCCATTCTGATTTGCAAACTCTGAAATGCTTTTTCGAACGTCTCTACCTTCTCTTCCGCCGTTTCAGGGTCAATCTTAGCAATCGTTCTTTCGTCAAAAAGAGTGGTTTTTTTGAGTTTTACTTCTCCATCGCTGGTAACAAAAGCAAAATTATTCTCAAAAATATTTTCTTTTTCGGTTGACGTGTTATTGGTTGAGTCAGTCAAAACAGATAAACCTTAATGTTGCAAAATAACGGCTCGGAGCCTTCTTAAGTTAGCTTGACAGTTTAACCAAGTTATTCAATCGAATCAACCTTGCACTGCCATACCATGCAATCTTAAATATGACGAATTCTCCGGAGAGATCACATTATCTGTTTATAACGTAGTAATAAGCCAATATTCCCGGAATCAATCAAAAAACATAATTCCAACAAAAAACCCCGCCGAGGCGGGGTTTTAAAGAAATCAATTCTGATTGTAAATGTGAACGTCTCTTTGCGGGAAGGGTATTGACAAACCTTCTTTATCGAAGGTTTTGTAAACCTCTTCATTCATTCTGAAAAAGACACCCCAATAGTCGGCAGATTCAACCCACGCACGTACCGTGATATCAACTGAACTGTCGTTCAGCTCTTTGAGTGCCAGGAAAGGTTCGGGATCTTTCAAAATTCGCTCATCTTCACAAAGCAGCCTTTTTATTACTTCATAGGCCTTATCCAGATCGTCGCCATAGGCAATTCCAAAAGTCCAGTCTACCCGACGGGTTGGCTGTCTTGAAAAATTGGTGAGAGAACCGGTAGCAAGAGGGCCATTCGGTATAATCACGGTTTTATTATCCGGAGTTGTGAGAATGGTTACGAAGATTTGTATTTCTTTCACAGTACCCATATGTCCCTGGGCATCAATAAAATGTCCAACGCGGAATGGCCTGAAAAATAGAATCATTACCCCACCGGCAAAATTCTGCAAGGTACCGGAAAGCGCCAGACCAACAGCAAGACCGGCGGCACCAAGAATTGCGATGAATGATGTCATCTCCACACCCAACATGCCGAGTGCTGTAATGTACACCATGACCTTCAGAAGTATTGAAACAAAGCTTACAATGAATCCTTTTAAAGTATCATCCGTATCTCCTTTGTCTAGCCCCCTTTTTACGCCGGCCGAAATCATCTTCACGATCCACAAACCGATTATCAGTGTTAGAATTGCAAATAAAATGTTTGGCCCGTATGTGGTGACCAACCCTACCGGGTCTATATTTTGTAGCTCTTCCATATTATTTTTTTTTAGGTTAGTAAGAAATGCTGCATTTCGGGTGAGTGCAAGTCCCCAATTCTCTCTTTGCAATCACCTCAATTCACAAGCTACCCTTTTTTTTAAAACAAAAAAATCAATTATTTGAACACCCGGGCTAAATAATTTTTACAAAACGTTTCAGCATAAAATTATCGCATCTATAGCCTGATTAAACGGGTGCCGTGTCATCAATTGCTTTTTTGAAACAGGTGAACATCCCTTTGCGGAAATGGTATGCTGATACCTTCTTCATCGAAACGTTCTTTCACTCTTTTCGTGATGGCATACCGAAGCGGCCAAACATTCTTGGTTGCAGTCCATGGCCTCACCCTGATCTCTACTGAACTTTCTTTTAGCCCGCTCACGGTAATTAGAGGTTCAGGTTCCGGCAACACCATATCTTGTGTCGATATAACCTCCTGTATAATTTCAACAGCCTTATCCATATTGTCGCGATAGCTGATACCAAACTCCATATCCACCCTTCGGATGTCAAAACGGGACAAATTCTGAATCTCGTTGCCCCAAACCCTCGAGTTTGGCATTGATACTCCAATATTGTCAAACGTTCTCATTTCGGTTGTGAATAATCCAATAGCGTCTACCTTTCCTGTTGTTCCGCCAACCGTAACGGCATCACCAACCTTAAAAGGCCTGAGCATCAAAAGCATCACTCCGGCTGCAATGTTACTCAGAGTGCCCTGCAGTGCAAGACCAACGGCGAGTGCTGATGCACCGAGCACGGCTACAATGCTGGTTGTCTCCACCCCGAACTGGCCCAGCACGGCAAGAATGGTGACAATAATGATAAATACACGGGTAGTCTGCCCAATAATGGGGACCAGCGTATCGTCAATATTACTGGATGCTGAAAATCGTTTTACCACTTTCCTCTTCGCCCAGCCTGCAAACATCCAGCCCGCAATCAGCAACAAAACAGCCCCTATTACACTCAGCCCATGCTCAACAAGAATTGGCATTAACGTATCACTGTAATCATTAAAGTATCCTTCCATCAGTTCATTTTTAGTTAAGGATTTGCAAAAAAAAAGCCCGGTCAGGACCGGACTTTTTATCATGATTCACCTTAAAATTATTCGAGATGGCTTCTGAGCATCCACGCTGTTTTCGAATGAACATCAAGCCTTTGCGTTAGCAGGTCAATGGATGCTTCATCGCCTGCTTCATCACAGGCCGGTAGAACTTCTCGTGCTGTGCGGATGATTGTTTCATTGTCGACAGCCAGCCTTCGCACCATTTCCAGTGCCTCCGGCCGGTCGGTATCTTCTTCTATCGAAGTTATTTCAGTGTATTCTCTGAACGATCCGGGAGCCCTGTAACCCAGAGCCCTTATTCGCTCAGCAATAACGTCAATTGCCTCTGCAAGCTCTGTGTATTGCTCCTCAAACATTTCATGGAGAGAATGGAAAAGTTTGCCGGTCACGTTCCAGTGGTAGTTGTGTGTCTTTAGATAAACCATGTAACTGTCGGCCAACAGCCTCGACAGCCCCTCCGCAATGGCTTTGCGGTCATCAGCAGATATTCCAATATTTATTTCCATAGTTTCTGTTCCGTTTAGTGTTTTCAAATCAGGCATAATTTTCTCCGATTTCTGTTGTTGTGATTGTCTACTATAAACACAAGCTTCACAACAAAATCATTCCTGAACATTCGTATCCGGCAGATACAAAATAGCCCCTGATCGTTCAAGGGCCACAATATTTTAATAAAGATCAGGCTTCAACCTGATGCACTTCCTTTAAAATGGCCTTTGCATTCTTATCGTTTTTCTGCATCACTCGATGCTGCAGGTTGGTGATGATTTCTGGCTCGGCCTGCTCGAAAGCCAGCTCTCTGGCTTCTTTCTCAGTACCTGTTCTCACCAATTCGTAAATATCGTCTGCTCTTACAATGCTGTAGAGATTGTCATCATTAAAAGCGTGTGATCGCAGCTTTTCATAATGCTTAAAGAGTTCGGGAAAAGCGTTGCTATCGTCGGCTCGATCAATTACTTCAACATCTTTCGGCCCCTCCGCACTCAAGGGGGTTTTACACAGGTAATAAAATTTTTGCTTATAGATCATCTGTTTGTATGATATCTTTTTATTTTAATCGAATATAAAGCTTTTCTGATGCAGATCACATTAGTATAGTAACGGTACTGCATCAGATTCAACCGGATTATTGATGATTTTTTAAATGAGAAGCTGCCTTCTAATACTTCATACCATTTTAATTGGGATACTTGTAGGGGCATGTTCTGCGAGCGAACCAACAGCAGTGCATACGTCGCATGATGAGTACGCAATTTTCCCCGAGCGCGCATCCCCAGACCATACGGGAATGTGGATGTTTCCGCAGATTGAAGGAAATATCCATGAAGATATGCAGAGTCTCGGGCTCAGGCTTACATCGAGTCAGATCTACGATCAGGAACAGCCATCTCTAAACCAGGCAATTGTACGTATAAATATTGGGGATGAGGGCGGTGGTACCGGTTCGTTTGTATCATCGGCAGGACTTATACTTACCAACCATCATGTTGCGTACGATGGCATAGCCTCACTCAGTCTTGCGGGCGATAACTATCTCGAGCAAGGCTTTTATGCCGATACCTTAGACGATGAACTTCCGCTCGACAATTTTACCCTCTTCATACCGATCGAGCAAACCGAGGTTACGGATATCATAAATGAACGGCTGCCAGATGGCATTGATAACCAGAGACGGGCACAGATGAAATCCGAAATCAGCCAGGAGTTAATCGAACAAAGACGCGGCGATAACATCGATCTGATTGTGGAGGTGGACGACTTCTGGTCGGGCAACCGGCAATTTATGTCGGTATACAGAATTATTCGGGATATGCGTCTCGTTTATGCGCCCGAAGAAGCCATAGGTAAATTCGGGGGAGATATTGACAACTGGATGTGGCCTCGCCATACGGGCGATTTCACATTCCTCAGGGCTTACGTTTCGCCGGATGGTACATCCGAGCCCTATCAGCCATCCAATGTACCTTTTGAACCGGAGTTGCACCTGCCGTTGAGAGCCTCAGAGTTAAGGCCCGGCGACTTTACACTTGTTGCGGGCTTCCCCGGATCAACATATCGTTTTGAAAGCAGCTATGCTTTTAGGTTCTATGAGCAGCAACAGTTTCCGGCTCTTCAAAAAGCTTTTTCAGCCTACTTAAAAGGACTCGAATTTGAGGCTGCCACCGATAGCGCCGCTGCGGTGTTCACAGCAAGTGAGCGGGCGTCCATCGCAAACGCCCTAAAGTATTTTGAGGGTATTCAAACCGGTTTCAAACGCTACCATGTTACCCGCCAAAAAAGAGAAATGGACCGGGACCTTGCATCATGGGTTGAAGCAGACTCTTTACGAAATATCCGCTACGGCCAAGTGCTTCCCCAGCTCAGACAGAGCTATGAGATTGCCGCACAAACCGGCGACCTGCTCTACCTCAGCTTTTATGCAATCCAATACAGCAACCTTCTGCAGATGGGATCGCTTTTCAACGACTTTTACGAATACTCTATGGCGCCCGACAGCCTTTTCTTTTCATCCGACGACCGCCAAAGGCTATACGATCAGGTGCGCATGTGGTATTCCGTAATAAATTTGGATGCCGAAATCCTTATTCTGACAGAAATGCTGCAGGCGATGGCAGAGCTGCCCGAAGAACGCCGCCCACTGGTACTGTTTCAATTTTTCGGATCGGGTGATACGGATTCCATGAAAGAGGATATTTCTCTCTTTATGGAGAGACAGGCCTCAACATCTGCGCTCACAGATACCTCGCTTGCTTCGCGGTGGATTTACACTGAAATGCAGTATTCGGAAGAGGCTTTCCAGGACAGTCTCTATCTGGTCTCAAGAGACCTGTTTGAAACCTTTGAACTGAGCCGCGACAATTATTTTCAGCATTTCCGCTACCTGGAACCGGCTCAAAGGCTTTATGTTGAAGCTACACTTGAAAAGCAGCAGATGCCGGATCAATATCCTGATGCAAACTTTACTCTCCGTTTGTCTGCGGGCCAGGTTTGGGGATATTCACCGGCCGATGGGGTTTATCACACGCCTCTAACAAGTATGAACGGGAAGCTTGAGAAACATCTCGGTGAAGAGCCTTTCAATGTGCCATACCGGATCCGGAACCATGCGTTTGAGGATGGACAGACAAACAGGTTAAAGCTCAATTTTCTATCTACAAACGACATTACCGGGGGCAATTCGGGAAGCCCGGTCTTGAATGGCGACGGTGAGATCATCGGAGTTGCATTCGATGGCAATATCGAGGGAATTGTAAGCGACTATTTCGTGGTGCCCGAAGTTGCCAGAACCATCAGCGTAGACAGCCGCTACATTCTCTTCATGATGGAAGAGATAGACGGAACACGGAGGCTTTTGGAAGAGATTGAGATAAGGAGGTGAGGATTGGGGTTTTGGAGCCGGGAGGGGAAATCCCAAAAATCTAATGTCCTAAATTCTAAATTATAAACAATCTGCAATTTGCAATCTTCAATCTGAGATCAGATGTTTTTGTTCTAATTTCAAAGATCCTTCGGTTTCATGAACCAGAGGAGTTTGCAGCTGCCGGTTTTAAGATCTTTCCAGGAATCTGCCTCAAATTCAAAACAGGCAATGGCCGCCGTTGGCACTGCATAGCTAAAGGGTTTGTCGGAAAGGGTTGCCATTGCACTTTCGGTCATGGGATTGTGCCCCACCGTCATCACGATGTGAGCTGAATCGTCTGCATCAATCACCGCATCGATATATGCCCGGGTGCCGTTAAAATAGAGATTCTGCTCCCATTTAATCAGGCTATGGTCGTATCCTATCTCGTCCGTTACGTGCCGTGCTGTTGCCTTTGCACGTGCTGCCGGTGAGCTGATTACCAGCTCCGGAATAATCCCGCTTTCCCTGAGCCATGCCCCCATTCGAGGTGCGTCCCTCAAACCCCGGGGGTTCAGCGGGCGATCAAAATCACTTAAGCTGCTGTCCTCCCAGGATGATTTTGCGTGGCGCATCATTAATATCTTTCTTGTTTTCATGGCTTCCGTGTTTCGTGATTTATTGAGAACAGGCATAGGCGCAACCCATCTACATCATGAAATAATATAGTGTGATTTCATATTCACACAACAGAGATTCAGCAAAAAAAGGATTCAGCCGGAGTTAACACGCATTACGCGGCCGGGCAGATACATGCCAAGGGCAACACCTCGTGCGGCCATAAACAGAACCATGGCAAGCCAGAGCCCATGGATACCAAAAAGATGCGTACCCAGGTAATATGCCGGCAGAAAGACCGCCATCGTTGAGATCAGCATGGTATTGCGCATGGGTCCTGTTTCAGTAGCCCCGATAAACACACCATCCAATATATAGCTGAAACTTGAAACAAAAGGCGCCAACACCGTCCAGAAAATCACTGCACCGGCAAGTAGTATCACCTCTTCGTTGTTTGTAAACATGGCAACAAGCTGCCCCCCAAATATCCAGTACACCAGTGTACCGGCACCGCCGAGAAACAAACCCCACATAAGATTGTATACGACGGCTTCACGGAGTTTTGCTTCATTCCGGCTGCCTTTAAATCGCCCGATAAGGCTCTCGGCGGCATAGGCAAAACCATCAATACCGTAGGAGGCCACCATCCAGAGCTGCAGCAAAATGGTGTTTGCGGCGAGAACGAGATCTCCCTGTTTTGCGCTCATGGCNGTAAAAAAAGAGAAGGTNAAAATCAGGCATACTGTACGGATAAAGATGTCTCTGTTCACCGAAAAGTATTTTATTATCTCTTCCGGATTNAGGATCTCTTTTTTNATGAAATGCGAAAGATATCGCTTGTANCGCCTCATAAAGAGCCACACGCCNAAACCAAGAGCAAGCCAGGTAGATATGAGCGTACCCCAGGCAACTCCGTTCACNTGCATATCAAGCACCTGAATAAAAAATACGTTTAACACAATGTTGAGCAGATTGTGCACTATGGTNATAATCATCGGATATTTGGCATTTTGCATACCAAGAAACCATCCCTGNAGGCCATANAGGGCAAGTATTGCNGGAGCAGTGTAAATACGGATNTCGTAATACACTTTTGTATACTCAGCNACTTCAGCGCTGCTTTCAATAATCCAGAGACTGAACAGNATGATGGGAGTTTGGAAAAGAACAAGCAGCAGTCCTATGCCGAATGCAATNAGCTGCACCCTGGCAAGAATAAGAATCATTTTTATGCGATCGCGAGCTCCATACTCCTGGGCCGTAAGGCCGGTGGTACCCATTCTCAAAAAGCCGAATCCCCAAAAGATGAAATTGAAGATCATGCTCCCAACTGCGAGTGCTCCCAGGTAATACACCTGGTCGAGATGCCCCACAAGTGCCGTATCCACCACACCCAGCAGCGGCACCGACAGGTTGCTGATGATGTTTGGAATCGCGAGTTTAAGGATGTTTTTATTCAATGGGATTTAGAAGAGAGCAGGTTAGCGCTGCTGCCGTTCCGGTCGCATATAACTAAATCACTGAAACCGGAACCGATATCAACAGTTAAACCCGGCTGCAGAGCCTGAATCGAATCATCAAAACTATCCTAATTATTTAATGATTAAAACCCTGAAATGGAATTAAGCTACTGGCAAAGCCGATGGAGAAAAGGCAACATTGGATTTCATATGGATGAGGGCTACCCCGGCCTGAAAAAACACTGGGAGAAGCTCAGCATTGGCAGCAGCTGCAAGGTTTTAGTGCCTCTCTGTGGAAAGAGCATGGATCTCATTTGGCTGGCACAGAGAACGGAACTTGTTACCGGTGTTGAAGTAGCTGACGAAGCGGTTGAATCTTTTTTTTCTGAGAATAATCTAAGTCCAACGGTTTCAAATAAAGGACTGTTTGAAATTTGGAGAGCAAATAATATTGAGATTTGGAAGGGCGATTTTTTAAAATTCCCTGAACACAACACCGTAACCTTTGACCTTATCTATGACAAAGCCGCTCTGGTGGCCCTTCCGCAGGATTTTAGAAAAAAATACGTGCAAAAAATAATCCGCCTGACAGGCAAGGGTGCCATCTACCTACTCCATCACTTTATCTATCCCGAGAATGAGATGACGGGGCCTCCCTTTTCTGTGACTCCGAATGAAATTGACACGCTCTTTCAGAATTACGATCAAACCATCCTGGAGGATAATGAACTCGAAATTCATAAATTTGAAAAATTTCGCCAGCGCGGACTTAAGACCGGCTTACGGGAAAGGCTTCTTCTTTTAAAACCCAAATTGATCTGAAATTAACGATGAATGTTAATTAATTTGGCGTGCATAATTAGAAAGTTGCATGTCAGGGCGACTGCGATTATTTTCTTGTTCGAATTTTACTACCACATCGTTAACCAACACATACTCTCTCATGGATTTAAATACCCGCAATAATATTCTAACCATTGTTTTGGGCATACTCATCATCGGCCTTTCCTACTTTCTCTACAGGTCTATTGTGGATCCATACCAGGAGGTGCTCGAGGAACAGGAGATGGTTGAGCGTGAGCGTCACCGTATGCTGCTGGTTCGCGATGCTCTTGTTCAGTATAGAAATAGAAGAGGAAACTTCCCTCCAACCGATGGAGGTCTCGACAGCCTTGTTCAATTTCTCAAGACAGACGAGTTTATTTTAGAGCGTGCTGATTCACTTTTAGCATTTCGGCCGCCATCCACCTTCAGCGCCGATTCCATTGTTTTTTCACCGCGCCCACCGCACAATCGGTTCGAATATACCCTGAATGACACGATAAGGCCGCGGCTTTATCTACTTACAAATCCCGGTACTGACGACCGTGTAGGTGATTTAGAGCGAACCACGATGCTTAACGCGCCTAACTGGAACTAGAATGTCTTCAGAGGGGTCTTGTCTTGGGGTATGTTATGCCGACAATCATCTGTATTACTCGGTAAACAGCCCAGGGTTGAACGGTTTCCTGAAACACATCGGCAGCATTGACTTCAACTTTAATGTAAAGAACGTTGTTATCTCAGGAGATCCCGACGGTTACCCCGCGGTGAAAAGTGCTCTCGAAAAGCTTAAGTACCAGCACAAATGCTCTTCTGTAAAAATGCTCTCCCCTGCAACCGAAGAGTGCTGGACAATTGTACCCAGATCCGTTTATGAACATTCTGAGGAGAGAGAAGCACATATTGCACTCTTAATGCACGGATATGGGAGGGAAAAAATCGAGACTACCTGGTACCCTCTCAGCAATGCAGACTATAAACTGCTCTTGCTCAGAAATAGTGAAGCCATGCAGGGGTTTAAAATGCTTTTGGGCTCTTTTTCACATTCTGAGTATGTATCAGAGTTCGAAATCGGCGCAGATTGGCAGAGTCACAATCAGGCGAATGGATCGTTTATGATGGTGCACTGTATGAAAGACTACATATCCGCATCGTCATTTATCCTTGGCAAGTTGAGAGGCTGCACCTATTTAAAATATGAAAGTGCGACTGACCTGCCATATCTCTGGTCGCTATATTCAGAAAAGCTTACCTGGATGAACGGGATTTATGATGAAGTTCGTTTATTCGGATATCATAGCAGAATTGTTGCTGAATCACTATCACC